>JACCDO010073133.1_pt1 | contig 42369 bp, 16 predicted proteins | sample 7446101 | NCBI WGS metagenome assembly JACCDO01 (sample SAMN15323440, study PRJNA562643) | freshwater metagenome | isolation source: river surface water | place: USA:Blue River Watershed | collected 2017-08-16 | reverse complement strand
GGTGCTTACCTGTGGTACATAACATTTCCATACAGTGTTGGATCTGTTAATTTGCTTGATATTAATGGTGCTGCATTAACTGGATATAATCCCGGTGCTGTGACATCTGAAGTGTTACCTGGTCGTGTAGCCACTGTTCAGAAAATTTCTACCACAGCGTCATCTGCACTAAGCGGTTACTTCTACCTTACGTTCGAGGGGCAAACGTCGGCGCCAATACCCCACGACGTAAGTGCGTCCGGCTTAAGTCTCATCCTAGGAAGCATTCCTGCATTGGGCTCCATCGAAGTCACAAGAATTTCTACTGGATTTGAAGACTACAACACGTTTAATTTTGATAAAAGACCGGTTGGACAGGAGTTCGTTGACTCCGACTTGCACTTGGAAACCGTGTATCCTCTATTCACATATAATCTGAGTACTTACGACTGGCTTGTTACTTTTACTAGCCGAGGTGGTGAAATCCCATTATTCACTTCATGTTGTGATGAAATCAATACGCAGGAGTACTCAGGAGTGACGTTAAAATCACAATGGTCCAGAGATTCAAATGTAGTCATAACCGAGGTTGTAAAAGGCGACGCAGAAGTGTTAAACGGCAGGTTTGCATTGAAACTTGACGACAGTACAACTGATTACTTTGCGTTCGATGCCTCCGCATTATTAATACAAAACGGACTCAACGATCTCGGGCTGTACAGCACCAACGTGTCAAGATCCGAGCCTGACGAAAACGGTTTGTATTCTTGGACAGTTCTGTTTGACGATGGGTATGAAGACGTCGAGGTAAATTACCTGGAATCCACCTCTGCTCCAGTGTTGAGTGTGGACACGTTCTACGTGTTGCCATATTACGCGGATAGCTTCATCTCTTTTGATTGGGAGTATGAAGTTCCAATTCACAATATTCAGTCAATTAGTGCGTACTACAATGCCTCAGTCAAATGCACCAGCGATAACTTAGTCGGCGTGGAGTTCGACTTCGCAATGACAGACTCTCTCGCCTCCATTCAAGCTGTTTTCATGGATACAACGCACGTGAACAATACTCTAGGCTACGTCAGCGTTGTCAACATCACGAGCGACTCAGACGCAATTCGAACGATCAAGTTGATTTTCAGGGATTATTTACCCCAACTTGTACTTCAGTGTACGGATGTAGTCAGTGTGGACACAATACAGACTAGCGATTTCCCCGACATTGCTGGATATTTTTCTATTGGTAGGTACCAGATAGAGGGGGACAGTTCTAGTATTTATTTTAACAGCGACAGCCCTAGGCTTTATGTAAATTCTTCATCCCAAGACGTTTATGATGCTGTTACATACGTACTCAATGACTGTTTCTCTTGTGTCAATGTAACGGGACCTATATACACTGAGAATGGTGTGCAGTGGGAAGTGGAGTTTAATGGAACGAATTTTGGTGGTGATGTGAATACATTAGTGATGGACACGGCATACCTTACTGGGAACAATGTTGTCGCGGAGATAGTTGAAACGACTAAGGGATTACAGCCCTCGGGATCCTTGAATTTTAGTGCAGGTCATGAAAGCGTTCTTATCCCTTTATCAGCTTCGTCAGATGAGATTTCCATACAATTGCAGTCATTGCTCACTAATGCTACTGACTTTTCGGTCATGAAAAGTGGCGTTTCCGGTGACGGGACTCTCGTGTGGAATATCTCGTACTACATATCTGACGGAGTATCTAGCGATTTAGGTATTGACAGCTCTTCTTTGAACAATTCTGTGGCAACTATCGTGCAAGTGCAACAAGGTACCAAGCGACTAGGGGGCTTACTTAAATTGTCGTTTTCTTATGGGGGCTCTACCCCCACTACATACATGGATGTGTCATCTACAGCGAAGCAATTATATGATAAATTGGTTGAGATCAACGAGACTGTGTTTTCTAATAGCATTGTTACCAGATTGGACCTAAATAGCAATGGCGCAGTCCAGTATAATATTACATTACCACTGAACAAAGACTTGCCTAGCGCCCGATTCATCAATATAGTTAGTGACGAGTCTCTGTATGGATCTAATGCGCAATTGTACCACGGCGTCATCGAAGAGGCCAATGTTCCACTAGGAGGCACATTCAAGGTCTCGTACGACGGCAAAGAGTCCAGCGATATTAGCGTCAAGGCATCTGCTAGTGCGGTGCAAACTGCAATTAAGACTATGACTGGCTACGATGTTACTGTTAGCAAGCGGTATGCTACCACAAGCAAAGTCGAGTGGTTGGTTACTTTTTCTTCCTTGTTCACCTACGGACCCATGACGAATTTTACAATATCCCAGAACTCGGTCGTAGGAACAAATAATAATTTACAGCTCATTCAATACTCCGAAGGAACGTATACTCCATTGATAGTGTTTGAGACGTCATCAAACTTCACTATTAAGTGGAACGGCAACAGTCTAGGCTCGTTCCGCGCCTCTCTTTCTGCCACTGCATTAGCGAATAATTTGATGGCCTCGAGCTCTATATCTTACGCTACTGCAGAGCGGGAAAAAAGTGGGTCAATATACAAGTGGCATTTGCTGATTGTTCCAGCCGAATTCGATTACTTTGATGCGAGCACGCACAACATTACCAAAATTATCGATGACAATTTTGAGTTGTATGTCAATAGCGCCCAATTAAGCTACTCACTATTGGAGTCTACTATCGATTTTAGTAATCAGGAAGGAGGGAACGTTGCCTTTACCCTAGATCGGATGGGATGTACTGACACGATAGGTGGAGTTTATTGCTCGCCATTATTTGCAAACGAGTATTCTACCAGCACCAGTGTAATACCAAGTGACGAAGACCTCGTATCGGCGATACAGTCGTTACGTGATATAAACGAAGTAACTGTCACATCATATCCTCTTAACGGTGAAACTATAGCGGATTTAGGTTACGTAATTGTCGGTCGGAGTTATGACGTGACATTTGTTCAGGCCAGTTACAACTCTACCGGCAGCGCTGTGAGTGACAAGAATGAGTTTTTATGGACGCCTACAGTGGTTGATATAAATTATGAAGGATTTTATGATGACGGCGTGTTTTATAAAGGAGATATTCCTACAGAGATGTACGACGTGCCCCTTCTGATACCAGATGTATCGGAGGTCGTCAACGGATGGCAGGTCTTGACTTCAGAGAAACTGAATGGTAAGGAGGTTTCCTCCAACGGTTCTGTTGTGGTAGCTGTCGAAGTTACTATGAATGGTCAGGACTTTTCTTCCCAAGGGGTTACGTATGAGTATGTTCCTATATCTACAGTTACTGGTGTCATTCCTACCCACGGTCCGGTGAAAGGTGGAACCGAAGTTATTGTGTATGGAACCGGTTTCGTGAGGTCGTCGTCACTGTCTTGTGTATTTGGCGATACTCTGGAGTCGGTAACAAAAGTTGTCCATTATTTTAACTCTACTACTATTATCTGTATTGCGCCTCCATCCTTGCATTCCCGCAAGGTCAAGGTGAAAGTTACCAATAATGGTTTTATAAGCGGCGACGATGGCTCAATAAGCAGCACATTCTATGTGTATGATCCTCAAGTATTCGTGGTATCGGCATATCCACCCCTTGGACCTTTATCAGGAAATTTTTCTGTCACAGTTACCGGCGGTCCATTTAACTCAACTGACGAATTACGTTGTAAATTCGGTCGAATTGCCGTTCAAGCGTTCTATTTGGACTCAGGAACTATCAGGTGTTATGCTCCGCCACATCCGGCTGGCTCGTATCCGTTAGAAGTTACGATCAACGACCAGGATTACTCCTCGTCTAGGTATCCATTTTTCTACTACAAGGATTTAGAATTGAGTAGAATATCACCAATCGCCGGTCCGGCGGTAGTAGCTGGAACTGAAGTCATGGTATATGGCAGTGGATTCGTCAATACAACTTACCTGACTTGCCGTTTTGGAGGCACTAAAGTGTTAGGGGTTTTCGTTTCAAGTAAGAACATTATATGCCCCGCACCTAAACTAGATGGCATCCTTTCTGATGGGTCCGACGGGCCTTCTGGCGGTATGCGTTATCAGGCCTTGAGTGAGATGTTCAATCGGAAAATAGACCCTGTCAATTACAACATTGTCAATGAAAGACCAGATCGATTGTTTCCTACTGCCCATTTCTACCCGTTATACCTATGCAAATTGGTGACTATTGAAGTTTCCAATAACAATCAAGACTTCACTGATAGTGGTATCAACTTCTTGTATCAAGCGGATGCCACGGTCGATTCAATCCTTCCGAATGAAGGATATGCTAACGTGCCCACTGCTATAGCAGTCAAAGGGAATAATTTTGTCAATTCCACACTGTTGCGTTGTCGCATCGGTGAGTACATTTCGGTTCCAATCTTTATGTCGCCGACATTGGTTTTGTGCTACACTCCTCGTATTCCATTAATTCAGCCTGATCAAGGCTATGTTCTTACTGGACGGACAACATCACTGAATACTCCGCACGAACGAGCTGCTGCTACAACTCCGAAGGGCTTCGGGCCTAATGTAGTGTATGTGGAAGTAGCTAATAATGGCCAAGATTACACAAATGGCAAGAAGACTTTTACATTCAACAAGAAGTGCATGACTGGGTATTACTGCCCTCAAGGCACCAATTTGCCTTGTCCCGCAGGCACGTTTTGCTTCGGCGAGTTCAATCAAAATTATACGCTTTGCCCTAAAGGAACCTATAACCCGTTTGTTGCTCAATCAGATTGTCTTCGTTGCCCTGTTGGATACATTTGCCCAGAAGAAGGTATGCAGGTTCCTCGTATATGCCCTACCGGTTATGTTTGCGAGGTAACAGGATCAATTGGATCTGACAATCCTTGTCCAGAGGGGCACTTCTGCTTGGAAGGAACCGCAACATCAGCAACATCTTGCGGCCATCCGGAGCTGTCTTCTGAGATGTTTCCCGTGTTGTCGCATGCAGAGAGAACGTCGACCCTGCGTCGTAATCGTAAAGCCCAAGGTCATGAATTATATTTAGGTGCCAGAAATAGTGGTTGTTGGACCAACCAAACAGATGATTTTGGTTTGCAAGGATCCGATGAGCCCATGCTTTTCTGGATGGAAAGGCATCTGCTTCCTTTGGCGACAGATTCTCCTTTCGTTCCTCTACGAGGAAGATACTGCTTAAATGATAAATGCTTGCACTTTGCAGATGAAGCCGATTTCCAAGCTTCGGACTATGCATTCGACTACACAGGCACGAATTTTAAATTAAGGCGTCCAATACCTTGCCCTGAAGGTATGTATTGTCATCCTGGAACCGGCGTGACTTCGTCTACCATCAAAAACTATACGACACCGCAACCTTGTTTCGAATCTATGTACTGTCCCGAGGGAAGTGCCGATCCTACGGGATCCGGTGATTGTCCTCCTGGCTTCTATTGTCCGTTTGGTGCAAAATTAGCTTGTCCGGTCGGTACTTATTGCCCCAGAGATGGACATTGGGATCCGCTTCCATGTCCACCAGGTACTTTTAATGCCCAACTAGCAATGTTGAAGTGCACCAGTTGTCCTAGAGGATACATATGTCCAGGTTTTGGCAGAGTTGCCCCCGCAATTTGTCCTCCTGGCTTTGTTTGTTCAAAAGACAATTTGCGATCACCAAACCAACGTTGTCCTGCTGGATACTTTTGTCCTAACGGTACTGCAACAGTCGACCCATTCAGAAATGACACAACGTTGCGTCCATATGCTTGTACTCCTGGAACTTATTGTTTAACAGGAGTAGGTTACGCTAAAGTAGTTCCTGGCGACTTCTTCTATGCTCAAGACTGTACAGAAGGTTTTTATTGCGAATCAGCATCCAATTCTCCTAGAGGCTCTGGCTTATGCCCCAGAGGGTTTGTCTGCCCATTAGGGACGGGAATTCCAAAGCCAGCCCCTAAAGGTCAATACGCAGAACTGTTAGGAACTATTCAAGCTGCAAACTGTGGCCCGGGTACATATGCGCCTACTCTGGAAGCGCAACAGTGTTATCCCTGCCCGCCTGGTACTGCATGCGAATCAGAAGGTATGTCCATCGCGCTGTACTGTCCTCCGGGTACATACCACTCGACTGTCGAAGAGGACGGTATTCCTTGTTTATCGTGTCCTCAAGGCACATGGTCTAAGAACTATGGTTTAAGAGAGAAAGGAGAATGTGCAAAGTGTCCTCCAGGCGTAATCTGTCCCGTTGAAGGCATGACAAAGCCTTGTGCGCACGGCGATCTGCCCAGACCGTTTGAGCCAATCGTGAAATATCAAGGCCAACCTACCTTGTCGTATTTGTTTCCGGATTATAATATGCCTCCAGATTACAGCCTTCTAGAATGCTTGCGCTTGAATCAAGGATACTCCGATGGCACAATGGATACTTTGAAACAGATTTACTTCTACGGTGAGTTGATCCCTCCTTATATAGACTCTCTAGGTCGGGGTCCTAATTTCAGGGCGACTGACGCCGCCAACTTAGTATATCAGATAAAACCTCGTTGCTACATTAACGCCCAACGCTTTGGATCGCCGAACTATATTAGACTCGCGGAGTACCTCGGACCGCAATTTGATATTCAAAAAGGATATAACCATCAAGGTTACACTGCGCTCGATTCGTCCGGCAAAGCTATTACACCTGGTTTTTTTGATCAGGGCTCGCTATACATTGACTTAGAGCACGCCCGTCGATTTGAGCCGTCGTATAACTGCACAAAAGGATTTTTGTTAATGAACGAAAGTAGGCCCATTAAGAATGAAATTGGAGTCACTACCAAGGTGTTCACCGATGCGTACCACCAAATCGATCGGTTAAGTTTGCAAATCGATTTAGGTTACGACGTGTTTTACCCCGGAACGTGTGAAGCGGATATTATTTGCTTTTCTGCTGTCGCAACTGACACCGATCCAGAGGCTCAAGCTTGTGCTGAAGGATATGTATGCGATGAAAATACGTCATCTGATAAATCTGTCGATCATTTATGCAGAGCTGGGTATGTCTGCGACTTCGGCACTACTCCAGATACAAACTTGGTTGCTTCGCTCGGACAATTTAAGCGATTGTGCCCCGCAGGGTACGTTTGTGACAACGGAGTGGGTTTGGGACAAGCTTACCGCACACTTTGCCCCAAGAACTACTATTGCCCTAGCGGATCTGGTAATGTTTTGTTGGGCACAATGGCTGCCGACTCTATTAACCGCGAAATGACGCTGGAACAGGCAAATCCATACTCAAATGAAGTTTTCGTGTCGTATATCGGAAATGATGACGTTCGGATTTTGTCGCAACACGATCAAACTTGCTTGTTTGGATCAGATACTGATCTGCAGTTGAGATATGACGTCGAGTGGATAGGTGAAGGCGAGGGATTATTCAATCCATCGCTGTTATACTTAAGAGGGCATAAACCAAACAAGGCAGTTCCTTACACAAATGACTCTTACTTAACTAATAAAAATGACGGGAAATTCTACCGCCCCGTTACTGTGAACAGAGCTGTGAAGTATAACACCGTGTGCGCGAGAGACCACAAATGGAGACTGGTCGATCAAGCTATCTTCCGAAGGGAGTGCGACTGTGTGAACTTTTTTAAGGTTGTCATATATGTATACAGACTCTGGAAATGCACCTCTGATGGAACTATGGACACGATAGGTATAGGTGCAATTTCTGGTACGAAAGGAGGAAGAGATTACTGGTTTGACAGGAGGAAGAAGTCATCAACTATATGCATTTATCCTGATAAAGCGAATAGATTAGATCCTATCACTCTACTAGTCGGAAAATTAGAGTATAACTACCTGAAGCCATCTGTAGGCAAACGTAGAAGTAATGGAGGCCTTGATGTGTCGCAGGGGATTGAGCTGCAGTACACGTGGACTGAAGCTAGAAATTACACCAGCTATAAGTCGTTGAAGTTGGACGTTTACACCGAATTTGACAACCAGCTTACTGAGCTCAATAACATATTTACAGTTTTAAGGCTTGGAATGGATCCGTACACGTACGATTTGAAGAACGCTATTCAGCTCATTGAATTATACGGTGAGAAGTTAGAGGACTTGGTCGCACTTAACGGCGCGATTGATGGTAACTTAAACTTTTACCTCACTCCTAATAGGTTAGATATGTGCGAATGCGAACGTATCAACAAGTGCCCTAACGGAACTGTCTCAGCCGTCGGCGCTAAAAGTTGGACTGACTGTTACTCCGAGGGTTTGGACGTTCTGAGACGAGTCGACGTAGTGCCTGCGAAGTTGAGAAATACTACGGATGAAGTTTATTTGAAGAAAATCACAAATGTTACTGACTTCTGGGAACTTGGTGGCGCCGACGCGTCGACTCTGCCAGACGGTAACCACTCGTACCCAGTGTCGACAATCCTACTCGAACCAAACGACATTCTGACCGTAACCGTCGATTTGTCCAAGGTATCTTACAATTTAACATATGGTATCCACTATCAGCTATCTGTGTATGTTGATTGCAAGCCATGTCCGCCTCGTTACGTCTGCAACTACTTGAAGGAACCACCGACATGTGATACTTACCCTTCAAAATTGGAACAAGCTTCGAATTATAAAAGATGTCTCGATGAAAATAGGATCAAAACGTGCATGGATCGGAATGGTGCTTGGATCGATTGTGGGGATACCACCATAGCGGATAGTGATAAGATAGAGTACATGGAGCCAGATTTATTCAAATGCGATCAATTGCCGTTTTTCTGTGACGATGTAACGGATCCGAAGTACATATGGCAACCAGTGTTTGAGGCGGATGGTTCAGTCAATCCTAGGCCTGAAGTACAAGAAGCCAGCGCATACATGGTCGATCCTGTGTGGCAGGCTGAAGTAGAAGCCATCCCTGATCCGCAGCCTTCCGATTTATTCTACAATTTCAAAAAGGGTTGTTGTCAATGTGAAAGACACTTTTTACCATATTTCTATCTCTACGAGAAGGCCGATTTGGGTTACCCCGACAACAAGCACGGGTACCAGCAAATATCCATCATGTCGCTGGAGCACGCCGCACTGACAGTTGTGATAGAACTATTGAACGGGCAATTTTATTCGGATTTTGACGCAAATGTGCCCAATCAGGGTGATATTAGGTTTGATTCTCCTTCAAGAGCGCAGTATACAAGCAAAAACACGCCTTCCAACCCATCTAGAAAGTCGTTTGAAGTTATCATTCAAGCCTCTGATTATGTGGGACAAGCGCTTGAAATGCCATTGAATCTGCCAATTCGACCATACCGTTTGCCTGAGAAGCCAGTCGGCTGGGAATCCGCGACGATTGGTTATGGCTTCGAGTACAATATTTTAATCAGTAGAAATTCCAACCTGCAACAAGGCGATCCTTCGTACCAAGCGAGGTACCGCTCTTATCAAGAGAAATTATACGTTGAAAAAGTTCTGTTTTTCCGCTCACAAGGTGAAAATTTCACAATTCCGTTCGAAGAGTTCGCTCAAGTCCCTGACATTGTGCAAATATCCAACGATTTATACGCGGTAGCTGATGAGTTGAATGTTGTGAGGAGACAGATGATTTGGTGGAGTAATGGCGACCCCACATACGTCAACACATACTTAACTATTTCATACTTCCCATATTTTAGTAATTGTAAAGGAGGTGACAGTTTCTTGGCCATTAATAAGATATTTGAAACCGATCCGCGGTGTGACTTGGTCTCGTTCGAAGACACAGTTCCCGTATCGCCGTATCCATGGGGTGCTACTACTCCAAATAGTGACAAATGTCTCCGTGTAACTCCAGATAGCTTACAGACCAAAGTTGTAAATGGCGAGGAGATTCCTTGGTTAGGCGCGACTTCGGGCGCGTTATTCGATTGTCTATTCGAAGAGCAGATTGATATTCCACTCTCCGGCACGAATAGATGGTATGAAAGTGGGGCGGGAACTGTTTTGTTTTACTTGCTGAATGATCCGATGGCCCCCGCTTTATACGAACCCGTATTTGAGGTAGATAAGTATGGAAACAAAACGTACAGTCAAATGTGGGGCAGAGCAACTGTTATCGACTCAGTATATCGAAATTCGTTTAGAGCGTTGAAGGCGGCAGTAAGCTCTACATTTTACGGTTACACTATGGTTATACCTAGACAGGTGCAGTTGCAAATTGTATATTACCAAGTTACTGCGAGTCAGAAGCGGTTGGTGGGTGTTGTTGTTAATTTCCTTCCAGATTTCTTGTGCCACACATTGACTTCTGTCAGTACATTGAGAACCGCGTATGAAGGTCAAGGCATTCCTCAATGCATTACAGATGTCAATGGCGCCATTGCTACAAGTGAGTACCAACTTGAAATACAATTCACGCCGCTAGAGTGGAGAGATCTCTTGAATAGGTTTCAGTTTACATTGCCTATTTACATTCTTATCTTCGTTGTTGTCGGTATTATTTCTATCATTTCGGGAGTATTCGTGTATGGTGTCAATCGGCTGTTAACCAAGCTAAGGCATCCTCCGCCATTCCACGGATGGGTGTTGCTGTACACCATCGGACAGCCCCCTTTAATTGGTGTCGGATTGGCTGTTATTCCAACGTTTATCTCCATATTACTTGTTTGGAGTTGGTTCAAAGAAAAGCGTCTAGGTGGATCAATTTGCACTTTAGACTCCAACGACCCAACAAGCTCCGCGTCAGCCTTGTGTTTGGAGACATATTTAAGTTGGTCGGAAGATCCGTCGATGGTGGACTTGCTGCGAAACGGCAGAAAAGCGATTTGCTTATTAAGTATTGGTCTTTTTTGCACTTACAAATTTGCGAATTTAGCAATACCTAACTGGTCTGACGAAGACATTCTCCCAGATGCCCAACGGGCGGCTTTGTTGGAGAAACGGTTGAAATCTGGCGGCGTGGTAGAAGCTGAAGATGACGATGACAAAGAAGAAGAAAGTGACGTCTGGAAGCCTCATATTTGGCGCCGAGCAAACGTGTTATGGATCTCATTCGTTGTGCAATTTATGTTGATGATTCAAATGGAGTTCTCGTACGCGCCTCCATTCACCAATCAAGTGTATCAATTTATTTTCGTGTTCAAATTTCTGTACTTATTCATTGAGGTGTACTTCCTCGAGTCGGTTTGCAGAGATACGTTAACTTACGCCCCGATGACTACGGCAATGGTTGTTGTGAGTAACATGACTACAATGGGTGCCTCGTCGTTTACGCAGTTCGTGCTGTCGTTTTTGGCAGGTTTATACTTAACTTTTATTGAACGGCTCTATATGAATCCAGCCATCAGTCAGATGTTGTCGCTAGCGCCAAGATGGCAGATGATGCTTGAGCGAAAGTTGCGAGGAAATAAGCGCATGACCAGAGAAGCCAAGGCGCAGGAGGAGTTGGAATGGCGTCGTATTAACGAGGAAATTGAGTTAGAGTCAGAAGGTGTTGAGCCGATGTTGGACGCGTTTTGCGACTACACCGTCGATACTACCAGTTTATTGCAAACTCCTTTCGTGTACATCACGCTGCAGCTGTTCTACTACGAACTGCAAATTGCTCAAATATACGGAATCTTGGAAAACCAAACTATCATTTATTGGGCGTTCGCATTTTTCTGTATTCCGTTTCAATTTGCCACCGATGGTATGCTGCACAACTGCCAAGAGCTGATCCACGGCTGGAGAGTCTATGAGTACGTTTCCTATCAACGATACCGATTTTCTGTACGAGAATATCGTTGGATGTTGCGTAATCCAATTCTTGACGAAAGTATCTCCGAAGGCATGCAGTCGATCGACTTGCTCTGCTTCTCTTCTCAGTACTACTTCATGATGACTCTGCTTTCGTACGGCATGATTAACATCACCTTCGCCATTACCATCATCCTGCGTCAGGGATACAATCCGTTCGAAGATCCCGTGTTTTTGCCATTGATGGGAATCGTTTTCTTACTCGGCGAAGGATTAGAGCGAGTTCTTATGAGATTGTCGGATATACCAATAAGACGAATTGGATGGAGAGGACTTTGGATTACGAAAGCGACTGAAGGTACTGTGGATGATGATGTAGCTGCAAAGTTAGCGGTTGGTGAGGGAAGACAAGCTGATCTGGAGCAAGAGCGACTTGAATTACAAGCGCTTAATAGTGAAAGATTCAGACATCGATTCCTTGAGCGAAATAGACCATGGATTTTGCAGCACTTGGTAGAATTATTGACACCTCGTGCATTGGAAGAACCCGGACCAGATGGCCGACCTGCTATTGAGTATGTTCGAGATGTTTATGCGGAGTTAATGGGAATGGGTGAAGGTCTAAGAAAGCCTGGTGAAAGAGAAGATATTTCTTCCGATGAAGAAGACGAGCTTGAAGCGGCCAGAAGAAATTGGTCCAGAAAGCCTTTGACCGGCACCTCCTTGGCTATCGCAAGAATGTGGTTAGCCAAAGCGAGGAAGCGAAGGGCGTTTGGTAAATTGGTGCGCGGTATAATAGATCAGAACAAGAAAAATGTCTGTGAATTATGTGGTCGGACACCTGCCAAGAATGGAGTGAAATTAGTAGCTTACTTAGCCACCCATGGTGAACCAGATATCACCGCCATCGACGCGTTAATTGCTGGCTTTGAAGTGCAATACAGTGTGGATGAACTAGATCCTCAACTTTGGAAAGCGTATTTCAAAGCACATGCTGAATATTGCACACGATGCAGCACATGTGAAGACGCAATTGAACAGGATCGCTTGTTGCAAACATCCAAGGTTCCTGGTCCGTCACGACCCACTCGTCCTCAAGATATTTCATCCGATGAAGAAGACGAAGCTGTCATGTTTGAACCTGTTGTGGTAACCAGATCGAGTCCTGAAGGTAGGATGATGAATAAGTGGTTGTTGGCAGCGAGAAAGAAGCTTGGAGGCCCATTCCCTCGACCAGAAGCAAAGAAACAAATGGAAAAATACGCCGGTAAACTTCGTCAATTAAAAATGAAGAAAATATTACAAGGCCCTGGTAAGGGCGAAGCGAAGGAAGAGTTACGCGAGGAAGAGAAGTTAGTTCTAAATGCCGCCACCAAAGGTTTGGCAATCCGATGGGTTCGCATGGCTCGTGCCCAATTGGAAGTTAAATTCAGGAACAAATCCGAGTCTCTCAGAGATGATCTAGATAAGATAATAGCGGATATGCCCGAGGAGGAAGACTGGTACTACAGTGCAGCAGTCAGAATTGAAGGACAGGACTTGAAGAAAAGAGGCTCAGACCTAGAAGACGACCGCAAAACACTGGAGACGGAAGCCGCGGTTAAAGTTCATAAAATTGAAGCTGATTTGGAGAAATATGTGCGAGAAAGAAATGCGGAAATAGAGCGTGAACGCAAGTCCTTCGAAGCTAAATTAGCTCAGCAGAATGACAGAATCACTCTCGATGTCGAGGTCAGAAAAACAGAATTAGAGAAAACTAAAGAAGTGAAAAAAATAGAATTTGCCGCAATAGAGAAGAGAGCGCGCGAGGAATTGGGCGCAGCTCCGTCTGAAATGACTCAATCGCACAGAAAGCAGTTGATGGATATAGACGAATTGATCATGGCGGAAGCTAATGCTATGATAAAGTATCGAGACGACGAAGAGAAAGAAGCTAGAATCATGTTTGATAGAGCAGAAGTAACAAAACTTGGTGAAGTTGAACGCCGCAAAACAGCTGCGGGTGATAACATTGCCAGAATCCGCGAAGATGTTGCAGTGAAAGTAAAAGCTGCAGAATATGAGTGGCAAACAAGAGCTAGTAAGTGGTTAATCATGGCCAAGCGTAAAGTTGCCGTGAAGAAAAAGGAAGATGAAGATGCCAAAGCAGGCAAGAAGAATAGAAGACGTTAAATTGAACAATTATAAAACCTAAAGTAAACTTATGTGTATATACTAATGTGTAAAAACAATTACTTCTTCTCGCACTTTGCTGGAAATCGCTTGAACTCCGCCTTTGCGATGCTACCAAATGTGAAGTTAGTCTGAAATTTACGGAAGAACAAGTTCGCTAATTCCTTGTTACGCAGTCGCTGCTGCGGGTAGCTGTCGCCCATAAGTCTCGAAGTTTGAAGATTTAAGTGAAGAACATGCTGGTCAGCGAAGACAACACAAAAGTCATTCGTATGACCCTTGTACCTTGCGCTGTAGTGTCTCGCAACTTGGCACCAAATGTTGTCCATGCCATTGTCGCTACCTAGCAGAGCGATTGGACCAATCATAGGTTTTATGTAGTTTTCTGCGAAGTATTTGAAATAGTTACTGTTGAATATGGGACATTGCATTTCTACAAACGTGGAGCTAATGTAATTATTCCCTGTGAATCTCGCATCATAGTTAAGATACGGAACGTATCTGTTGGGTTTACTTTTAACTGTAGTCTGGGACACCAATGGCTCGACGCAAGCAAGCTTCTCTAATAATTTAGGGACGTTCAAAGTATCTAAAAGTATATCATCATCGATTACCATGATTGACTCGTACTCTTCGACATAATCCAATAACTCCAAGTATAAAAGCGGTTTGGGGTGGATATCATAGTCTACACTAGCCCATTTTATATCTGTAAATTGTCTATTTTCTACGCGTTCTTTCACAATGTCTTCGATTGGTTGCGCATACTTCGATACTATTGCATTTTCAGTTGCATTACCATTAGAATAGTGAATATGCTTGGTGGAAACGTTTGAACCAAACAACACAACTATCAAGTCACACCATGGAACTATATGTCTAAAGTTACGTTCGATCAGTGAGGTGTTTATTTTATGGGTATGGACAAGAGTAGCGATTAGTAGCCGTTTCTTCTGCATTCTTTCGTATGCTGAATTTTCTGTGACAGTGTAGACTTCGTGCCATTCGGAGGTTTCTTTGATTCTGTAGTTTTTATCAAGTGCATATTCAAAGATATTGCGCGACGACATGATGTAAATATCTGAGGTCAATAATGTGTTTGTTGATAGAAGAAAGGTTGTAACTCTCAAGTACATGCATCCTAATATTATGATCAGAAGCAACAGTGAGAAACGGTTCTTGATTACTCCCAGAATTATCGTTTTCAACTTCATTTTTCACTACGATGCATCGCGGTTTCTGAAAGTGTACGGTATGGGCCGAACGGGAATGTCTTTTTGGTGATAGTGCTAATTAGATATGCAGTGATCAAGAATTCTTGCTGCCATATGATATCACCGTCGATCGTCGCTTTAGATAATGCTGTATGTATTATTGCGGCTATTTAGGGCCGGTTCATGAACTTCAGGACCAGATTTTTCCATACAAAATCTAAACTTCTGCGAGAGGTGGGATCGGTTCACCTTGTTGATTGCTCGAACTTTGTCTCTCTGTTCGAGTGATTAGATAGGCGGCAAAACAGTTTATCTGGTTTTATTACAGTGACAAGAATCCAGTCATGGTGCGCTTATGGCTGTACCAGAGTTTGATTTGCGTCTTTTTACTACTTTTCACTGTCGATACTACCATTGTAAAGACAACAGATGATGATATTGCATCGAATTATCATAGGAAAGCTCTGTCTTATGTTGCACAAGGTGACTATAGTAAAGCACTGGGTTATTTTCGTTCTGCTTGCCGATATAATCCACGAATTTCATTGTATTGGAATGATTTAGGGGTGACAGAAATGAGGTTGGGTAAATTTAAAAAAGCTGAAAAAAGGTTTCTGAAAAGTTTAGAAATCGCTGAAAATACCGATGCTTTAGACAATTTACATGAATTACGAAGCTATTTAGAGTTGAATCTTGCCATCAAGTCCTACTATCCTATGAATAATATCAGCAAAAATGGTAAGGTCGAGCACAAGATTAAAAAAGTCAATAAGGTTGTTATGGATAAATTGAGTGATGTTGATGCAGCGGTGTTTAATGAGCCATTCGTCATCAGAAATGGCTTGACGCTTTTTGGGTGGAACAAATCTAGGTTTTCATACGACGAATTAATAAGTAGATACTCCAATGAGAGAGTTGATTTTTATCCCCATAACATGCGCGAAGAGGACGTTAGGCCTTACTTCAGATCGATGTTGGATGCGTCAACTCAGCTACACGAAGGTCCAACGGATATCTATCACGACGTAGATATAAGTGAAAGTGGTACATACATTCAATGGAATATGGACTACGAGGCGTGGAATGAGTTCGCCGCGTTTCAAAACTTGACTATCCCTGCATATTTTGATAGTGATGATTCATGGATGAGCAAATGCTTCGGGTCAACGGCGATAAGATCAAAATTTCATATTTTTACTCATTGGAAAATGCTTCTGATTGGGGACAAAGGAGCGGGAATGTTTTTGCACAAAGATACCTTGCGCACATCATCGTGGCAAGGGCAACTTGTTGGGAGGAAACGGTGGCATATATGCAGCGACAGTGAGAGTGAATATCTGTATCAAAAAGCTGGAATTGTTTCTGCTTTTACTCCCGACTATTCTACTTATCCATTATTCAAAAATGCGACTTGTTACTTGTTCACGTTGCACCCGGGGGATGTTTTGTACTATCCTCACGACTACTGGCACGAAACATTGGTGCTAGATACCCCGACGGTGTCTATTTCTGGATCGATAGTCTCTGAAAAGAATCAAGTTGCAGTTGCAACCGAACTGGACAAAGAATGTAAAGGTGGTAATCGCATTTTCGGGTACGACGAAGGTTTGTGCACAGCGTTGAACACGTGCTTCAAGACATGGGGACACTCGGAATTGTAACACACACAAATATGTTATATACATGTACTAAATTGCTAAATAACTAGGTAATAAAGTAATAATTATTGTAATTGTAATGACTGTTTTATACGAAAAGGAGCTGACGCGGCTCACTTCGCAGGTACAGAGCTCCCTACTTTCTCTATACGTTGTACTTTCTCTTCTGCAGTCTTAATTTTGTTCATCACGTCCTTCACTATGGCACTTTCGTCGCCAGAGTTGGAAATAAGAGTTAAATTTGCAACAAGTTCTGAGGGACATGCCGCCAAAGGGGCGTTTATCCAAATTAAACCGATGAAACGCACGCTGCATTGAAATTTATCCCAGATAAAAATCGCTCCCTCGTCGTTGACGCACAGCACTTCGATTGAATTGCTTGCTAACAAAAGTTTGATAATAGCTTTATCAACTAGTTTGACATGTGTGCTGCCGTTGAACACGACACTCACCGATTTGGATTGAACAACTACATTCTCTAACTCAGCTGGGACGCTGATTGAAGGTACTGAGGTTACTGGAGACCATTCCCTTACTATGGTATCAGGCGATTTCACTATTTCGACTACACCGAACGACTCTGCGTCAATTGTTGGCAACCCGATTCCATCTGCATATATACCAACAACAGATCCGGGAGAGCACCAATCGCCGCTCCGTAAATGCTTTCGAATATACTTGGTAGCTTTTTGGGGTTTCACTTTACTGATTTGACTGGTCTTAACGCTTGCAGCACTACGAGGTGCTGCAATCTTATCTAATCTCGAGTTAATCAACTCAAATCGTAAATTGATACAAGCTAACAGCTCGTGAAATTTATTGACCGGTGGGACTTGTATTGGATACGTCATTTGGTCACTGACAGATTCAATTTGCTTGGACACAGGCCGTTGAGTAGTAGTATTGAACGCGAAAGGAGAAACTATGCGACCACTAGCACATGGCAGCGACATATCCCGATGAGTGTCGCAAATTTGAAAGACTAACTTGTTAATAATCGCGTGCAGCATTGGGCCAAGCTTTTCTCGCTTCTCCAACGTTTCCAAAAAGTCTTCAGCAATTGCTATATATTTGCCTTTGGATTTACCGTTTCTGATGAGAAACTTTTCTTTCATATACTCTCTCAACGATGCCGCATCCGCGAAATGCTTATCTTCGTTGCTGTTGAACGATACCAAGTTGTCCGTTGCGCTTATGTCGTTCACATTAACGCCATGAATTTCATGGAGGACATATCTAACTGCACATATTAAGTTTTGCTTTTGCTGATATTTCTTATTGGTGGCAGAATCCCTGTGCAACAAAAATGATATTATTGCATCTATAAATATTAATAATTTCCAATCAGTATCGTTACCAGGACTATCTACACTGAGAAAACCATCGTCACGATGTTGGTTTGAAAATGTTTCACTTAAACCATCAAAGTATATTTTACCTGTAAATCTAATATCATCTGCATACTTAGGATTAGTACCAGACTTAAGGGCACAAAATTGATAATAAAGTGCGTTAAAAGTGGTCACAATCTCTTCAAATGCAATAGGAACCCTTTTCGGATGCGCATACGGGTATAGATTCTCTATACTTTTACCAGAAGCCTTGCTTTTCTTTGAATTCTTTTCATTTAAGTCGTCTTCACTATTCCCTGATCTCTTCATTAACTTTACTACGTCCGAAGGAGGTGCATTTTCCGTGTGAAATACCATAGAGTAGTTGATCGTCGTCGGTTCTTTACTATCTTCATCAATCTCCCACTCTGAGCCAGAGGACGCCGACATCTTGGTCCATAACGGCGACTCTGACCCTGACATGGTCACCAAGTCTTTCCGCCTTGGTAATAATGAAGTAGCAGTGGGTAACGATATACCTAACCTCCTGCTCCCGTAATTTTTGAGCTGGTCTTTCGGCCGGCCGGGCGGCCTTCGTTGAAGTTGAAATCAAAGCAGAAATTTTGGTCACCAAGTGATTCAAACGGAGTGATTTGCTCGTAGTAGGAAGCCGTTGGAGTGTGCTACAGATTTATTTATGTTAAGGAAAACTCAATGATGCACGAGCCCAGGAGCCCCGATGTGGGACGCAGTGAGCACGGAGTTCCGATCGTACTTGAGCTCCGAGTCAGACGCAGATGCGCGGTAATTTTACTTAGACGAGACATGTATGCCAGGCTGGTTCTATCTGTTGCTACTTTGGATCAGCCAGATCTCCGGTAAAGTAGTTATATTGACGGGAGCAACTGGAGTTCTGGGAAGAAGCTTGAGTCATGCTTTTTTACAAACACCTTTAATTGCGGGAGTTTATGCTGGTTATCGCGATGTAACAAAGTTGGAATTATTGCCGAAGCATGCTTTACTCAATCCATTTGCTCTTGATTTAGAGGATGTCACCGTTGGATTGGAAACGATAGGAAAGATTATAAGTAAACAAGTTTCCAACGAGATTGTATTGATCAATAATGCTGCAATATGTCCCGTTGGAATGGATCGAAATACTTTACGCCATACACTGCATATTAATACTTTGTGTCCGATAATTATCTCTAAAAGCGTAGCTAAGTATGTAGAAAAATATAATCAAATTAACGAAGAAAAGGTTAAATTATCTATTATCAATATATCGAGTGGTGATGGAGAGTTGGTATACCTACAGACCGCCTTCAAAGACGAGCTACTCAAAATAAAAAGCTTAGTCGAGTTAGAAGATTTCATTTTGACTTTACATAATCGTAACTGTAACGATATTGTCTATAGTAATGGGGAGACCCCCTGTTACTCACTGTCAAAGGCGTTGCTTAATCGATTTACAGTACTTTTCAGCAATGAAATTGATCAAACAAATACTCGTGTTGTTTCCGTGTGCCCCGGTAACTTCATGTCTAGTATGACAGCCTCTGAAGAGTTGACGGATTTGCATGATTTGAACACTGTGACTGCAGGAATCCATTCAGTCGCACTAGACTGGAAATACAACACAGGACTATTCTACAGATTTGGAGAAATTATTCCATATTAACTTTTGTTAACATAAATACATTATATTCTGTTTCTGAACACCATTGCCGTGTCTACTATGAGTTTCGCAAGGATCGTATCTGCAATATTATCAATTTCGCTCTTGTAAACCACCTCTTCCTCTGCAACAACTGACTCCACAGTGTCGAGTGTAACTAAATTGTTTACATTCCTCTTGTTATTAATAATATCTTGAATTATTTGCTGTTCTGAAGAGATCGCGTTGGTAATGTAATTTGATACACTCTCTGTAGTCAATGGCATTGACTGGATCAACGTGCGTTTATTACTGTGCATAAGACCCAGACCAGTCCTGGTAGAGTTCGCGCACTTGTCGTGGTAAATACTGTAAAACTCTTGCAATATATGAGACAAACGGTCGTTCACCGCATCGACCACGCCCTCTATAATTGGTTCAGAGACATTCAGTCCACTCATCGATTCGTTTTCTCTCGAGAGTGCTGTTGCCGCAAGTTTGACTAAGGAATCTTTTTGGCTTCTTGACACGAAATTATCTCCATCGGAAATAGCTAGTGTTTCGTCTTTCAGCCTTTCGACTATAACTGACAAGTCAATAGTGTGCAAAATATCGTTGGAGATGTTCATGATAACTGGAGCCCAGTTAGGTACAACGGGTGTGACAGGTGCTTCAACCGTGTTAACGAGTTCGTCATTTCTAGGAGTATCAACTGTATGCGCGCTAGTAGCTGCAGCTTGTGGCTCACTATCAAATTCATATAAGTCATCCAATTCATCATTCAATGATGGCTCCACTACCAACTTGGGGATCTTGTTCAAAGATAACGGTGGAATATTGCTCAATGACGACAGCGACGGCTTTGTGGAAGTCTCGCTTGCAAACTCCTCCAACTCGTAGTCGATTTCGTCGTAACTTTGATCTTGTAACGCTTCCTTGACATTATAGCTACTACCATCCTTTCGAACTCTTGGTTCTATCGACTCCAGCAGAACCCTCTCATCTACTAGCATGGAGTTATCCGCGGTCGAGACCGTGTTGGCAGTTATCATCGATATGTCATTGACTGACTGACGAACCTCGGTGTCATCTTGGACTATATTCTGCGATTTTGCGGCAGCCATGAGATTGTCCTTCACCAGATCGTAGGATTGTGCGGAAAGAGTACCCAGTTCTTCGACCACCGAGAAGTCTTTATCGTCGTTGTTGCTGCTATTTGCTACACTTAAGTGACTATTACTGTATGTGCTTTGGCCAAAACTACGTGCAGATGATTCCAGCTTATTCGCAGTTGGGTCATAACTGCTTGCCTCGGAGATTACATCCATATCATCTTCCGGAATTGAAGAATTATCACTGCCGTCGACGAATTCGTCTGCATCGGAAATGTACAAATCCTCATTCGCTCCTAACGAATTAATGTCTTCCTTGGTTTCCGCGGTGTTAATAGTTTTTGTGCCACTAGTAATAGATAAACTGTCGTTGTCATTACCACACAAAGCACTGTTGCTGAGAGATTTCATCAATTCGCCTTCCCCGCCCCTATAATCTCGATCCCAAGCAACTGTAGCGGATCCCGATTGCTCCAATGCATCATTCTTATCTACTCTTTGGTCCTTCGGATCATCTTCTATGACGATACTTTCATCGACTTCCTCCAGTATAGATGAGTCGTTTACATCGCTATTATTCAATTGAATAGCGCTACTAACAGTTGAGCTGTGGATGGCTTCGTTAGGAGATAGCGTTTCACCCGCCAATACTATAGTGGACTTCTCTGGGCTTGCGGATTGGATTTCTTTGATCAAACTTTCCTTTTCATGGTGTAAATTTTCGAGTCTTCCTGCCTCGATTTCAGATTCTAATCTCAACTTTGATAATTTATCCTGCTCCAAGACCACGTCTTGCATAACTTCGTTAGTTAGCTTGACCTTGAGGTCGTTGGCCTCCTTCTGCGCATTTGATTGCAGCTGCTGTCTCAACAGATCCGCTTCTTCCTCGGCATCACGTTTCAACTTCAATGACATTATCCCGGCCTGAATTTCTGCGTCTTGACGCGCTGAATCTAGTCGTTTTAATTCTTCGTCTTTGTCACTGACCTGTTTGGAGATTTCAGCTAGTCTCTTCTCCTCTTCTTGAGCTCGTAGCTCTGCTTGTCTTGCAATCTCTTCTAGTCTCTTCTTCTCTTCTTGCACTCGTAGCTCGGCTTGTCTTGCAATCTCTTCTAGCTTCCTCTCCTCTTCTTGAGCTCGTAGCTCGGCTTGTCTTGCAATCTCTGCCAATCTTTTCTCTTCTTCTTGCACTCGTAGCTCTGCTTGTTTTGCAATCTCTGCCAATCGTTTCTCTTCTTCTTGCGCACGGATAGCAGCCTGTTTTGCAATCTCTTCTAGCTTCTTCTCCTCTTCTTGCGCGCGCATAGCAGCCTGTTTTGCAATCTCTTCTAGCTTCTTCTTCTCTTCTTGTACTCGTAGCTCGGCTTGTTTTGCTATCTCTTCTAGCTTCCTCTCCTCTTCTTGAGCTCGTTGCTCTGCTTGTTTTGAAATCTCTACTAGTCTCTCTTCCTCTATTAAAGTTTCTTGTTTTAACTTCTCTGCCTCTAACCGCAAGCGATTGACCTTCTCCCGTTCGATTTCTGCAACAGTGCTACTGTCTTCTTTAAGTTTCAGCACAATTTTGTTCGCCTCTTCGATTTTACTGATGCGTAATAACTCTAATGATTCGATCTCCTTCCTCATTTCTGCCAAACGCAATTCCTCTACCTTCTCTTCTTGCTCGATTCGCTGTTTCTCCATTAATGCAAGCTCAGTCTCTCGCTTGATGATTGCTAACTTGCTATTTTCTTCGTCTAAAATTGCCTGAGCTAAGTGTTCTGCTTCTTGAGCTTGCCGAGTCTTTCTTTCAATTTCAGCTTCTGCGCGAACTTTCTCTAAACGAGCCAGTTCTGCTTCCACTTTCTGCTGATTTAGTCGTTCGATTTCTTCGAGATTCTTCTGTTCATTTGCGAGACTTTCTTTTAGTAGTTTGATCTCGTTCATTCGAGATACTTTACTTTCGAGTAAATCTGTGACTCTTTGTTCCTTTTGAAGTTTTTGGACGACTTGATACTCCTCCATGCCATCGTTGGAACCGAAAGAGTCGTCTAATACATCATCTTCATACGCGTTCGCGGCAACGTACTCTAGTGGTAAGTCTCCGATAACTGACCCTGAAGCTATAGCATCTCGAGCAGCTCTTATTTCGGTTATATAATCGTCGTAACGACTACGTGTGCTCCAACCTCTTACAGCGCTCTGTATCTTGGTCACCGCTTCGTCGCGCTTTACTTTCTTGATTATATCTAGATTTGTGACTTTAGACGACAAAAGCGTTGGTACTTGCTTGCTTTTCGCACCAATTCGTTTCTTTGTGCCACCTGCCATGAAAGAACTATCAATATCTTCTTGTGACGCCCAACTGTCATTATCGACGTCGTCTTCATCCTTCATAATACTGTCTTCCTCGTGCAGTGGTTCGTGAATTGCTTCAATCCACTCCTTCAACTTTTCTTGGCTACTAAACTGACTGTCTTTGCTGTCAACGCTATCTCTACTGACTCGCAGTCCTTGATTTATGGTGTTTAGCTCACTAGCAATCCGAGCGATGTCATTATCCAAACTTGAAAGCAGTTTTCGCTCATTATTCTCTAATATTTCAGATTCTAATTGCTTCGATCTCCTGGTTTCGTGATCTTTTGATGCGATTTCGATGTTCGTTATGCTGGTCTTCAATTGCTGTATGCGCAATTGACGATCAATAATATTCTTTTCAAGAATTGCACTGTGCGTTTCATACTCTTTCTTCTCTTGTAACTCGTTTTCATTATTCAAAGAAACAGTTTCCTCGGCTTCATTTTGTAAATACTTTGGCTGCTCATATTGCTTCAACTCCTTCAAGTGCTTCTCCGCAGCAGCTATGCTACTTGTCTTATTTCCTAGTGATTTACTACTGTCATGACTGCTATGCATAAACTCTTCGTTAGGTGATTTCGACTTACTCGATTGAAGAGATTTATTTGGGGATACATAGCTGTCACTGTCATCACTCCTAGAAGTAGCCTGCATTTTGGTTGCCGACAACGATTTGGTGCTTCGCTTTGATTTCTCGATACTCCTTTCGCCCTTCCGCAGGTCAAAGCTACTATCATTGGACGACGCAGATGAATCGTACATAGATGAGATATTCATGGCGTTGACTTTATACGTAGTAATATCAGGTTCATACGCTACCTCATACGCATCCATATCATGCTTCAATTGTTGAAACTTGCGAAGTTCTCGATATGCTCGGGCATTTAAAGACCATTTTTCTCGCTCTAACACCACTCTTTCTTCGTTGTAAGCGTCATTAACTCGTTTCTCTTCAGCGTCAATTTCCTTTATCGACAGCAATCCTTTCTTCGCTTTCAATGTTTTGGCATTCACCACTTGCTCTTTCTGCTTCGACAACCAATCCAAACTTTTACTTCGTTTGGCTTTCAGTAATTGAAGTCTAATTTGAATACTTTTTTCTTGAGTTTTCAAGCGTATTTCCATTTCGTTTTTATATTCAGCCAGTATGCTGTTGGTATCAATCGCATTGGCATCCGTTGCCGCGCTACTTTCTTTTGTCGTAATCTTCTTTGTGTGCTGCTTGACCGAATCACTAGTTACTTTGATTGAAGATTTTAATTTCTGTGGCTTGGCCTTGGCGACAACTGGCACGTGCTTTAACGACTGGGCGTCGCTATCAATTTCTTCGGGAATATCTTCTTCAAATATGTCACTATATTCGCTGTCATATTTACTACCACGACTCTTATCCCGTTCAACGATCGACAGATCTTCTTGCACCGACGAATCGCGATCTTGCTCGAAAGAAGTAGTGTAGGCGTCGTCGTCCTCCTCTATAATTTCATCAATTTCGTCGTCGTTTTTTACTGCAGTAGGAGCTGGTTTGCTCCGTTCGCTTACTGAGGGCTTAACCTTGGCATCTACTTTTGACTCGATTGCGATATTGTTACTGTTACTAACAACTGGAAATGACTGCCTCTGTAATGACTCGGCGTGAAGAATCAGCTGGGCATAGTCATTTTGTAATTCTTGTTGCTGTAACTGCGACTGCATCTCCATAATTCTCGCACTGTGTAATGCCGATTCTTCTTTCAGAGTTATATGTGCATTGGCTAAAGCAGCCGTTAGAGACATTTCATAGGCTTGTTGCTGCAGAACCAACTCCTGCTGCTTCTTGTTTTCAATCGCTTCAATTTGTGACCGCATGACAACTTGTTGTACATAGTCATTCGCACTTGCTATAGCTCTAGTTTGTTCTAATTCCGCCAATTCTAACTCGTACTTCAAGATCTCGTCCTGCTTTCGCAGTTCGTCTATCATAAACTGCCGTAATTCTAATGCTGAATACATGTTTTTGGAGGATTTGACGTCGTCACTTACGGGATCTGTTGTTGCGGTGGTTGGCAAGCCTAAAGAAATCGCATTCTTGATTTCAACCGAAATATCGGCTAATTCAGGCATACTTTCCACATTATTATTGAGGTCGAGGGCATCGCTACTGTCATCAGCGTTCGTCTCGAAATACTTGCGGATTACATTCTTACCAGTCGATTCATTCAGTGGCAATGATACAGATTCAGTTTTTGTCGCACTCGGCTCTTGCAATACTTTCACCTGATTGACTGACACCACGTTCTCTTGGATAATATTTTGGTCCAGTGCGTCACCTGTCATGGATTCAATTGCTTTAGATTTAAGCAGCTGCATCCTTCTGGCTTCGCTTTCTTCGCCTTGCTTCAATAGCTGCAGAGCTAGGAGCGTTACAACTCGATTGTCATCATCACCACTCTCATAGCTCTCGTCATCTGTATAATCTTTGCTGTTATCACTACTTTCAGGAACTGTAAGTCGTTCGTGGCTCAAGATTTTGAACTGCGAATCTAGCATACCACCCAATTCGCCAACATTTCTCAGAGACGGGATCAATCCGTGCATAGTTGACCAATGTGTGGTGGGTATATTGGATTTGTACGTGGCCCCAGTCACAGCTGTGCCATAATTAAAATTATCGTCGTCTTCATCGTCAGAGTTTTCCTTTTTATAAGTGGTCTTTGGTGTATTCTTACGTGTGAATGCAGCATCAAAATGTTGGGACTTTGTCTCTGATGTTGCATCGCGCTCAACGGCACTTGCAGCGCTATTAAACTTTTTAATTGCGTCATCTCTATCGCTTAGTAGATTTTGAGTCTGAATTAATGGGTCGTCGATAAACTGTACCGGATCTGGGATGCTGGTAATTTTATCAGGTCCCAGGTCACTGTTGTACATGGTGTCATCTGAAACGGATGATATACCTGGCGCCAAATTACTCGGACTACGAACTGCAGTACTAGTATTGGTTTCAGTAGAGTTGCGAGGCAAAAATCGATCAGCTTTAATTGCGGCTACTGCATAAGGAACTTTTGCTCCTGATACAGGTGCTGGTGCAATTAATCTACTCGCGTAGGAGTGTACAACAGGACCACTGACATCTGCACTTTCGAATACATGCTTATCACTAATTGCTGGTATTTCTGATCGTCCTATTGCGTCACTGTCGCCATCGTCGATGCTATCATTGGCTTCATTGGAATTACAATTGTGCAGTCTCTCTTCGAAATCACTGTTCAGTTCAAGGATCAACTCGTTCATACGGTTTATCTGATCCATAACATTCAGATCTTTTTCGCGACCTTCATGCACATCGTATGTTTCTACTGCGCTATCGACAGTCTCTATTTCATCAATTTGGTACAAATCTATATCTTCGACTTCGTCGTCGCTATCGCTAGATTGCACATCCAGATCGATAACACTGGAACTATCGTCATCAGTTAAGTGATTTACAACGTTATCAACATCATCGCTACTATCTGATTGCAAAAATATCTCTGACGATTTACTAGTAGAGCTTTCGTGAGCACTATCAGAGCTCACTTCCATGTGCTCACTTAAGTGGGCAGTATGTCCAAGGTGATTAGACACAGGTATATTATTGTCGATGTCAGACTCGATCAACCCCAACAAGGAAACATCAGCTATCGGAACACTAGTATCTACTGGAGCATATTTTGGGGCAATTTCAGGCCTTGACGATGATGTGGCTATTTTCTTCCGTAATTCAACCTTCTGATTCTTAGGAGGCTGCTTTATTATACCTTTCTTCACAGTTGTTGTGACACTTGTAACCTTTTTGATAGCCTCAACTTTCGGTTGACTTCGCGGGGTATCAGTATTTCTGGTACGCTGCACTTTTTTAACCTCTTGGGAGTAAAATTGCTTCGAGGGTGACGCTTTAATAGTAGACTTTTTTAACATATTTTTGCTCTCATTTAAAACTCTTATCTTCTCATCGACATCTGATTTCAATTTTAACTGTTCGGCCTTTTGTTTAGCTATTTCATCACCAACGCTGTGTAAAGTATCAATACCAGAACTAATGCGTTCGTGAATACTAAGTAAATTACTCTTCAAAGTATGAGCTTTTGTAGGACTTGTAGCAATTGAGTCAACATTTTTTGTTAATCTACTAGATGGATAATACTCATCAGCATCATCAAATGCATGCTCGCGCTCTGTCGATAATCTCTGAACTAGATTTACTGGAAGAGGAGTTTTAGCAACTTCTTTACATTTTTCATGTAGTTTTTTCAAGTTTTCATCTTTTTTAATTCTCTTCATCTCAAAATCAACACGATCTTGCTTCAGTTTCAATCTCATCTGCTTAAACTGTTTCTCCGCGAATATTTTGCCTGCTTCTAGTCTCTTTTTCTTAAGAGCCAATTGATTGCTTCGAATAAACGTTTCAATATCGTTAACTTTTCGTTGTTTTTTTACCTCAATATTTACTCCATTATCAACTACATTAATAGCATAACGCGGCGTGTTTTGTTTCGAGTTACGATCCCAAGTCGCCTCTAACTCTTCGAAGTCCTCTTCGTAGTCGTCGCCGACCCTCGAGGCACGCCTTGTTAAAGACATTGAATTACCTATTAATTTAACGATATATGATTTTTTGTTTTTCAAATTTTGTTACCGGTACCTACTTGTTGGTACCAGTCTACATGTTTGAATAGAAGTGATTATGCATCTGTATCAATTATACAGGTGGTAGGAAACGGCTGGCTGAGAGGAAGAGCGATTTATTCGCAGAACTTTTAAATAAAAGTTTAGAAGCGGCCACCGGTACCGGAACAATTTTCAAAGTTCAAAACGTTTATCGTATTAACCTTTTGCATATCATCTAAGACACTGAGTCGAGATGATCCGTGAAATAGAAGATGAAGAGACGGAGGTGACATTCTCTCCGCTGGAAGAGGATCGAGTAGTCCGTGATCGGCTCAGTGAAGTGAACATGATTCGTCAATATGCTGCGGAGTCTATCCAAGATTGTTATCGACGTTATATTGCATGTAAACCGTATAAAAAGAGCAAAAGAATAAGTGAAAGTGAGAAATTAGTATACCATTTAGCTTCTGATACGATTAAAAAGTTTTTTGCATTTAAATTCTATAAGAAAAAACAAAATAGAATAAAAAAATATGAAGAAAAGTTTAGTTATATAGATGAGGCCAAGAATTCAGGTAGCACCGAAAATAAATTATTAATGGATAATATAGACGATGATAAATACTATCAAGAGGAATGTAAATCGCCTCAGGCTAAGCAAATGACATCCGTTTCACCTTTACCATATTCTAGATCATTGATAAGTAATCGATTTGAAGACGAAGATAATTTGTATGAGACCAAAGAAAATAGTACATCCAAAGATTGTATTGAAACTGTTGCAAATATAACTGATGATCCGCGTCTTGTGCGCATCGCTGAGGCCAAATATGTTGATAATAATGATAATGTAAAAATGGCGAGTAAAGAATCCAAAGGAACATTGAATAATCTTGATGAAAAAATAAGCTCCAACACAACGCGTATAAAGGCTAAGAAGAGCGCCAAGGTTACAGAGGCGAAAAAAAGTAGCAACGCTGAACCAGCGAATACCAAAGGTTCAAAAGATGTGGCAATTCAGGAAGTTAGTAATACTACTACTAAGGTATCAAAAGCTCCTGCTAAGACTACGCAGAAAGTTTCTAATGTGAATTCGGATAGTATAACACAAAGTAAACTGGTCATAGATGAGGCTCTCGAGGCGGCAATGCGCGCAGAATGCTCCGTGATTAAATTGAATGTCAAAGAAGTAGCAATGATATTGGACGCGTTAGGATATGAAATAACTGCCGGGCTTGAGAATGAAGTTGCCCGTGAAAATGATGGATTTTCAACTCGAAATCATGCACCAATATGTGAGTTACCAATGCTAAATGCGCCTTCGTTGGCTGCGACGCTGTCGGCATTTGCAAAAGAAAACAAACTTGTTTTTGATAGTAAACACTTCCAAATTTCAGAGAGTAAAGCGAATATAGCAGTTAGGCACCTGTCGAATTTAGTTCAGGGCCCGTGGTCGAAGATCAGGTCGATATTGCTGCAGTTGACGAAGTACGAAGAGAGCGTCAATCATGACAATGTTTCGGGGCTTCGGAAGGTAAAACCATCACAATGGAGCAGCAAGTACACCAATATATTTTTACGTTCGCTCCAACTGGTCAGTAAGAATGACGGAACCAGCGTCGACATCAACAGCAGCGCCATTGACGGGGAGGAGTTGCTGACAGTTAACCGCTCCATGCTGAAGGATGTATACGGCATTGTGCCTTCCATCCTGCAGCATAGATTCTGCGTGTATCAACATGTATTGAAATTGCTAAATTCGTGGTGGGGTAAAGGCATTCGTCCCGACGACGTTCATGTGGCATCGAAAGCAGGAGCTTCGACGAAGTCTAGTGTGAGCGTGAAGGACAAAGACTATAAATGGGGTGTGTTCGAGGGAGTATTCGCTCTTGGTGATGACATTCCCTCGGTGAATGGAGTAGAACTAGGCAACAAAGTTGACGTTTACGTTGCTCCATTCTCTAATCTAATGCAGTCGTGGGTGCCGCTCAACAGGGCGTATGGTTGGAATATTCCTTTCGAGCAATTGAATCTGCTGGGCAATGTTGTTGGGGATTCATGCGGATACATATACAGGTCTAACGCCAGTAGGGATGATGCAGATGCAACTGACATTAAAGGTCACCGGTGGGTCACATTATACAAAAACAATATTGAACTGGCGGGATCCGAAGTAAATGGAATTATTGATAGCGTTGCTCTTGGCGAAAGTATCAGTAAAATTGCGAAGTACTCATTCGATAACTCCTGCTTCAGTGTTTTGGTCCCTATACTGTGTCTGAGACCTAACAAATCTGCTTCGAGTACATTGAGTGTGTTGAAAAGTCCGAGAACGGCTGGCGGTGTCGAGATCGGTAAACTATATCGCATTGCTAATGAGCAAAGCTTGCGTCGCGCATGCGAGCGCTTTGACTGGTGGGATCGGCCATCTCCTGCAATACTGAGTAAAATGGCAGGGAATGTAGGTGAAGTTGTGGCTATTTCCGAGCTACGCAGTCGGCAAAGAGTAGGAATAAGAGTAAAGGATACTCTTATAGTAGATGCTTTGCCACTTGAGTGTCTGGCAGATATGGCAACTGAAGGGGATGCATCTGAATCTGAGTTTGTTGACGATGTTAACACCGACCTCGAAGCAGACGATAGAAAGAGAAATAGTAAAAAGGTCAAAGGAAAAAAGAAGAAAACAAGCAAGAAGAAGGGGTCTAACTCCGCGGTGGTGAAATTGCTGTCGAACTCGAATTTCGGGAACGAGGAAGTCGCTGTGGGAATCAAGGGTTTGCCTGAAAACGTTGCGGTGAAAGCTGTCGATGTGTTGGAGGACAACCATGAGCTGGATTTAGAATCAGTTGCGTCCGCGGCGGCACATGAGCTGGTACTGCCGGCGAGTATATCGGAGAGAAACAACTTCTCCACTGAAATAATCATTGTTCCATCTCCCACGAGGCGTGACCACTTGGTAGAAGAGCCGGAAAATCGCGATATATCTCACGATAATTCGGGACAAAAGCGTCCGTTGTATCGACCCAGTAGTAGTCCAGAGCAGACCTCGTTGTACCGCCCTGTCCGCTCCTTTTCACCAGTGAACACGCTAGAGAAGGTAAGTGTCGACCTTCGGGACAGCTTCGCGGTTACTAATGATCAAGTCCGGGTAGCTGTGCACAACAGATATGACAACCATAGCATCAATGTGTACTGGATGCCGGACGCAGGAGACGACGTCCTCCTGCTTACGCTGTTGCCCTTTGAGACGCAGGCCGTGACCACAACTGTTGGCCACAAATTTTATGCGTCTACGAATGATGGACTCATAGCGAAACCAGGTACAATTACTGTTTGCCGCGGCATCAACGACTACTATTTTGGCGACGAAGACAAGGAGAAAGAGGGAAGGAATATCAAGGTGAACCCATCCCAGCCACTGCTTAATCTAGATATAGAGTTCGACGAAACGGATATGATGCAACGAGCAGACAAGAAGAAGGGGAAAAGTATCGATCGACAGCAGAAATATAGCGATAGAGACTTTGACGACGCTGTGATCAGTATTCCGTCACCTAGACAGGAAGCTACTGATTATTCGTGGTTAAGATCTATCGACAGACATCCTTTGCAGTTCGGTCACGTCGACGCGAAGGAGGTGGAATCTCAAACTACGCAGAGAGATGATGACGAGAGAAACCGCGTCCCTGCGCTCCGCTTGGATATGATCCCTAATCACGAAACAGCGCCTGTCAAATCCCCAGTCCCAATGCTGAATGTTTGTGTACCTGTCTTTGACTCGGAAAATGCGGTATTTGCTGATGGAATATCCCGTTATTACGACACCGAGTCCATGACAGCAACTAAGATTGCTGTCCGACCGCCATCTGTGCCATCTTACGTGCGTAAAGTGAAGAATATGAACAACCAAGTCAACAATCGGGATCGCTTCAATATGGAGGATGACCTGCCAGACTCGCCGATCAAAGACGGGAGTAATATTACCGTCAAAGGCAACCATAAGCCGTTAGCTGTTCCAACAGAACGCACACGAAAAGTTGTGAATAGAAATAAGGAAGACGACGACTTGATGAAAGAGGTGCAACCTGTGTCACCAAGCATCGTGCCGCGTCCCCCAAAAGGTAGAAGCAAGCAACTAGAGTTTGATGCGAATATAGTTCCCGACAAGGTGATCGAGAGAATAGAGTACGTCGACGGACTCTTTGGTGTTGAAGGTAGAGGGGTGAGTAACAAAGAAATCAATTGTAACGTGAAGAGTCAAGATCAGGCAAGTGAGAACAAAGCAAGCCCTAAAAAGCAGACCCGCCCCAAGTCTGCACTTGGATCAAGCCATAAAGCTGCGGGCCAAGCAAAGCCTGAAGATGTCCAGTTCGGACTCGCGGCGACCAACATAAATATTCAGAAGAGGCCCAAATCGGCATACAATCCTACTTCACTAGCTGAACACGTTCAAAAGCGGTTAGAACGAGGTAATAACATAGTGGATTCGATGGAAGTGAACGAAGAAGAATTCCTGCGGCGAGAACTTCTCCGTTCGTCGCAAGAGAACAGATCAAAGGAGAAGTGGTTAGAGAAGCAAATAGAGGAGATTAGTAAAATGTAAACTTGTAAATACTTCCTTTCTTAGTTGTTTAAACACTTAATAATATGATTACAATACGCCCGCAGTTGTCGCGCGGCGGGGTAGGACATGTCTCTGGGCACGCCGATCCGGTACTTGAAATAGTCTAGCGATGCAACAAGTTTATTGATAGTTTTGGTGTCTTTGATGTCAATCTTCTGGATGTCCGTTGACCCTTGAAGAAGCGCGGATACAAGTGCTTTGAAGACGGACTCCATATCGTTATATAATTCGAGGGCAGGAACAGCGTAGGGATCAGCAAGTGGGGCCTGAAATTGCTTTGCGCCTTTCTTGCCTGCGCCTCGCAAGCTAAACTTTATAATATTCTCGAAATTAGCAACGATTTTGAACGCCGCTTCGTGACGCGCTCCTTCCTCGCCTGGATCTATTGCGGCGCTAACCGGTTCAATATCATTTACAGGGTCAAAAGCTGGTAGCGGTAATTGCCAGTGACCCTCATCGCCAATTATCTGAGATGCAATTGATGCAGAACCAGGTAAAGAATATCCCTCTCCATACTGAGGTGGTATATCACAGACATGAGTGTAGTAGTCACTCTTTGTTGCTATGTAGCTTTCCCTGCTTTCAAACGCATCAAACCAGCGATCGATGTACGGATACTTGCCACTATTTCTTATTTTCAAACCACTCCAAAATAAACATGACGCTAGCATTCGCTCCACGTGGGTGACGAATTGTAAATCAACTATGGACATAGTCGACAGAAACCAGGGACCCTCTGTCACACTTAATTCGTTGTTAACTAAAGCTAGACCCTCTTCGAATCTGCGAAGAGCTGAACCGCCAGGAAATGACGGGCGGAATATCAAATTACACCATAATCCGAATAAATCGCGCTCCAATCGCATAAGTTTCTGCGCTCGCGCATCTTCGGCAGAGCCTCTACTAGGCCAAAAAGATGGATGCTTTGGACCTGAAAATAATCTGTCCAAATTAAACATGATATCGATACTTTCTGTTTGAAACTTGCCATCTATTTCTACTGCAGGAAGTAATCCATTTGGAACTAATTTTAAATATTCTGCTGGTTTATCTCCATATGATCGCATATTGATACGCTTAACTTTATAAGGAATTTTCTTTTCTTCTAATAAAATCCAGCATTTTTGGCAATAGGGACACCAAGATGCTGTATCTTTGTAGAAAACAACTCTAACATTCTCCTCCTTCTCACCAAATAATCTTAAATTTGCCCATGTATTTGCCATACCATCACCTTTATCACGGAGTAATTGTTGATTTAAAAGAAACAAACCGGTTTCAGTTGCTTCAACTTTGCTCTTCAAGTCAGACCACGAAGAGGAGGAAGAAGCGGAGGACATCATTATTCTATTTCTTGGACTTGGGATACTTAATAAGGAATGACTGAAGTGCAACAACAACAAAAGTAGTGGCAGTAGCAGGAAATGTTGCATTCAATTGTATACTTCGTGTTGCAAGGAACTGATGCAAACAGGCTTTAAAGCACAATGATCCGAGGCGAAAGCAAGCTTAGTACTTCCTTCTGTTCGAAAGCATTTTCGGTGACTCATCGCTGATTAGTACCGGGGGAAACCGGTCTGTTGATAATTATACTAATAAGATAAAAGCATGGCAGAAAGGTGTTAACAAGGCATTTAGTGATCGTAGGATTGGATTGCAAATTGTATCTCGCTATCTACACTTCACTTCTTGGTCTTTCCTCTGCTATTTTTACCGGTACTTTGAAAAAAAATGGAAAAAAAAGGAAGATACTTCCTTTGCCTAAGATTATGTGCCCATCCATCTGATGAGTCAATGCAATTACAGAAAAGGATAGCATTCTTCAAATAGGTATATTTTGCGTAATCTCATCACTGCATATGCGACAAACTTCCCAAGCACTGCTACATCTGCCATAGACATACTTGTGCTTGAAAAAGGATGCAGACAATTGCCGAGTTTACTGTGAACTTGAATGCTCGTGAGTATTTGCAGCACTTTTGGTTTGATAAGTCAATTTACGAATCATTTTTATCGACAAAACTTGAGGATAAAAATATAGCTATTGATGATTGGTCAAACCTTGGTAATACACAAACGCGACAAGTAAAATCTGCGCATCCTTCCAAGATTTCTTTTCCTGGGTTACCCTCTCATACAAATAGTAAAAAGCAACAAACTTTAATCATTGAGAATGAAAAGGATGCATGTGCTGCTAGAATTGATGAAATTACGGAATTTTCTGGTATTCCATACTCAGATTTTTTCGTCGTTAGCACAAAAACTATGATAATCGATAAAGAATCGTCGTCGTGTGTGATAAGCGTTTCTGCTGAAGTCGTTTTCAAGAAATATACTTGGTTAAAGTCGACTATAGAGTCCAATACAAGATCTGAATTGATAGGTGTGTATGAACAATACCACGAGTTTGTTCTTGAAAATGCTGCTAAATTTACTTCGTCATCAAAATTAAAATCATCATCCAGTATTGATGACCGAAGTGTTGATGCACATCGCCAATCTGTTACACTTTCAAGACGATTATCTGATGCTAAAGGACTTGCAACTAATGATGACGACGACTCTGAGTTTTACGACTGCGAAGAAGGCACTATATTGATCGACGACAATGTCGTTAGCACGTTGTCTAAAAGAATTGAGTCGTTTCACAATAACCACCACTACCGCTTGCTGCTCTTCGAGGACCCTAGTAATGGCGAAGAACAAATTTATACGATAAGAGAATTTTCTATAAATTGTGTTGAAACCATCTTTGTTATTATCGAGGCGCTTTGGCACATCGTGAGGCGAGTATATCTCAAAGAAATGAAGCAGTTATTCCAAACTTCGATGGCTGAAGTGAAACAGAAAATCATTGACTCCTTCATTCCAGGAAGGTACGAGAAATTTTTTACTTCCCCGGATTTATACGGGCCAATATTAGCTGTACTGTTGCTCCCGCAAGTGTTGCTGTTGTCTTTGAGTAAACATGGCTGTAACCAATTTTCACTTCTGGGCAACACTAGTGTGATGTCTATTTTTACCTGGTTGGGCCTTAGCACGCTCTACAGACTGTTGGGATTTGCAATTTTGCCTCAACTGAAGTTCAAAAACTGTCTTTGCATCACAGGATATAGCTTTTATTATTGGAACTTGGCAATATTATTGTACTATCCCCTAGACAGTTGGACCAATAGCTTTTCCTCGACAATACCGTTGGTAATATTTGGACTACCAACGGCATTTTCCCAGGGATATATATTCTTGCAAGCCGGCGTTGTGCATAATCCAAAGGTTGAAAGTAAGAAAAGCTCTCAACACTTTAGCTCCTCAATGCTGTGGCTATTCCCTAAACTTCTGTGTTTTCTTTTGGTGCTACTGACTCATTACCAATTTTTATGGTATTTCTTAAGAGTTTTTTTACCTGGAAAATCCCAAGTTTGTGAATTGGCTCGTCTAATGAACCCTGTTAAGTACACCGACATTCTCATCCAAAAGGACGTGGTGAAGTATGCCCAGTCACTGATCAACAATAAGCACTAGCGACAAAATATTGTATTTTTTGTAAAAAACGATTTATAAATTCTTATGGATACAAATTGCTACAATTATACTTTCTTATGTTGAATCTGGTGTCTTTGAAGGTGTTGCGAGTTACTGCCTCATAAAAAATATCAATAATATCATTATAACAATACTCATTAACATGGAGGGATTAGTCCTAACTTTTGAAGCCGCGTTAACAGCGCAGGTACCTATACCCTGTAGCTCAATATATTTTTTGTTCCATTCATACCTAGGACACATAAAATCATCTAATCGACATCCCCAAATCCCACAAAATTCTAATTTATCACATAATATCAGAGCGCTATTATGTCGACACCAATCACCCTCAATAGTATATGCAAGATCTTTTGGTTGTGTTGACAATTCCAAACAGCTACAACCAGTATAAGCCATTGCATCTTGATGCATAATATCACTTTGAAGGCATTCATTAGAGCACATAACTGTGTAACCCTTCTGAATAGTAATTGGGCCACTTCTACCTGCTAAAAACAAGTCTAAGTCATCAAACTTTCCTCTACACGCTTCAACTGCCAGATTAAGCGCTAACTCATTGGTCAAGACGAACTGACGCTGGGTTTGATATATCCAAAAGTTAGGATCTGTTGCTAATAGACCAGTATATTCCTGATTCTTCCATACTGTATAAAGTGTTGTATTGCATGTCTGAACGTTATTTGGGTTCATTCTGTTTTCAATGACATATAAACAGACAGCTGTTGCTGCTGCTCTCCTGACGAGCTTTATCTTCTTATCTGCTTTTTCGAGTCGTTGGAATGGTACCGGTACTGTCGTGAAACGAGCAAAACTTAACAGTAACTAGTATAAGGTGATCCAACTAGACTTAGCCGCCATCCACCTGAGCTCTTCTCTGCAATCTGAAGTCTCTCATTGACGCTGTAAGAGCTCACTGATTTGCCGGTATAATTTCTGGAATTTTCATTGAAATTTTTTCAGACAAGAAAAAAAGGTTAAAATTCCCATGAGTGCGTTCAAGAAAGGTGATGAAACTGCGGCGGATTGGTATCGCCGAAGTAAAAACTTGAACTTTTTATGGGAGATCATAGGCAAGCAAACTGGTTTGCTCAGTTATAACGTCATGAAGGAAACCATTTTCTTTGGTGAAACATATGAAGTGTATTGCAGTTCGAGAGGGAATATAACTCTCAATGTCTTAGAAGTCATGAAACAATACGCCCATGCACATCCGGATGGTTTGATAATACATATTTCTACTGATGATAATTTGTATAAAAGTTTATATGAGAGTAATATTGAAATTCCGCCGTCATTACTGGAATTAGAAATGCATAAACGTTTCAAATGTTGCGTCGTCAAGAATATAGTTCATTTAATAAACTTAATAAAAATGTTAAGTAAATCTTTGAATGGGATGAAGGCTATGGTAATATTTGAAGGATTAAATCCTATTGTATTTTGTCAAAGAACATTCGATAGCACTTATAATGTAATTGCATATGATTTACTTAAAGCTTTAAACACACTGAAAGAATCTCAACAAGTAATCGGATTGTGGTTTACTGTAGTTGCATCAAAAGAACCCTATAGCATAAGAGATATATCCTCAAAAGACTCCTTTCAAACACAATGGAAAGTACAACTGAATCGAATTATTAATATAAATAATGCATTTTTGTGAAATGTTACACATGTTTACTCTGTACAGTTTGTATAATTATGCCCTACTAGCAACTTGCATCCTGGATTTTTTTGCTGCCATTTCCATTAATTCAACTTTTTTTTGCCAGGTTTTTAACGTCGACTCGTACTCATACATGATCTTCTTCTGATCAATGTAGTTCTCAATGCTAGGCATCTCACTGGTCTCTTCGAGGGACTGCCTCAAATGGTTCTTCGTGCTGTTTTCTATTCTCATTTCTTTGTTCACTTTTTGGACGTCGTTTTCTAGCTTGAGCATCAACCGTTTTTTTTCAATTATCTCATTTTTAAGCCATTGAGAATGCTCTAATTTTTCATTTAATCTTTTTTTGTAATCGTTTAGGGCTTGTATCGTGCGTCCTGCTGTCACTTTCACTTGCAGCAACTCTTCATTTCTTTCGTCAATCTTGGCAACATATTGTTTATTTTCAATTTGTAACTGATGAAAATCAATATAATGCAGCGCATCGCCTACCTCTTGTTTCTGGTTTAATTGGGCTTCAACTTTTGTTAATTGAGACTTTATTGTTGAATTTTTTAACCTTAATTTCTCAATAACTGCGTCAACATTTCTTAATTTATCTTCAAAATATCTTGCTGCTTTTTCTGCCATAATTTTTCCGGTTCGGCCATTCTCCGCTCCGACAACTACGTTACGTTTGAATTCATAAGTGTCACGCTTTAGCTCCCCTATTCTTATATCAGTCTCTTCCAAAACTGCTTTCAATGTTTCAATATTCTTTTCACTATTTTTACGATGTTCTTCTGCTTCCAATGTTATGTCTTCGTGAATTACATTTGCTATCTCATACTTTTGATCTGTAGTTAAAGTATTGACTGTTTGCTGCTTTGCGCGATTCTTCTTCTTCTTTTTATCTTCTTCATCAGCACCTAATAAGGAATTAATGGGTTAGTCATTATGGAAGTCTGTTTGTTGAAAATATTTATTATACCTAATTCAATTGTTTTCTTATCGATATATTTGCTCAAGATTGAGTTCTCCAGCTTCAAATGATTCACCTCGCTATCGAGGATGTCCCATTTGTTCTGTAAGTCCAAAATATTATTACTCATTCTTATTTGGTTACTAATTCCTCCAAATTTCGACTGTTTTTTTTGCTCAAATACCGGTACAGGACCGGAACTCGCCGGTTGAACAGATTGAAGAATTTTTGAAGAAGTTAACATTGAAAATAAGTAAATAAAGTGACAGTTGTGGAAAACTATTGAATTTGGCGATTATCAACCGTTAATCGACTGAAATTTTTTTTTTCTGGTTTCTCATTCCACCAGGGATTCGACTCTTCGAATTTTCCTAACACTCTTATTCCATCGCTTGATCCGACAATTAAAGTATCAACTGCGTGCGGACATAACCCATGTTCAACAACTCCAGGAATTTTGTCTAACTCGCTTGCTAGTTTCTCTGCATCAGCGATTGGATTCTCAAAGAATACATCGACAATAAAGTTCCCGTTGTCAGTTACCGCAACATCTGCTCCGTCGGATCGACTATTTGTAATGAGTCCTCTTCTTAATACTGCTTTTGCATTTGTCACCGATTCAATTACTCTTCTCGTAAATTCATGAGAAAATGGTGTGATTTCTATCGGTAAAGGACAGCCGGTTCCCAGGTGACGTACAAGTTTACTATCTTCAGCTAAGATAATCACATGTTTGGATGCTTGCTGTGTCATTTTTTCTCGCAGAATACTTCCACTACCTCCTTTATTCAAGCACAATTTTGCATCGATTTCATCAGTACCATCGATTACTACGTCTATTGGAATATTTGGAGCAGTAGAAAGTGTTGCGACCGGAATACCTTTGGCAATACATTGTTTTTTAATGAACTCACTCGTTGGTATAACTGTTATGCCAAATAAATCACCAGTTGCTAGTAATTGAGAAATTCTTTCGATAGCATAATATGCAGTTGAACCACTACCAACGGCGACTGAGAACCCCGGTTGAACATAATCATCAACTGCCTTGTAACCAACTAAACTCTTCAAACGATCTCGACCTATGATTAAAATATAAAGTAGAAGGGCGTCAAGGAGTTAGTCAGTAGCTATGAGTAATTGATATAAATACCTTCGCATTTAACTTCAAATTTATTTTTCCTACGTCTTGGTGCAACTGTGCTGTTAAGAAGTGACAAATAAGTGAATATTGGGACTATCCCTGCTACAGTAAGTATGGCAGCACGCCCTATCTTCGATTTGTGCATTGTTTTCTTGTTACAAACGCTTTTACGCAGTAGAGAATTATGAAGTTCTACGAAGTGTCACCCGAAGAAAAAAAGGACCTCCCGGGTTCATCTCGAAGTCATGAAGAATAGAACACAAAACAGAAACAATCGCCAATAGGTTGACATACTTTCGCTCTTTCCGCTTATTCACGCCGCAAAAACAGATTACTTTCTACTCAGCTGATGCAGGCAGTTTTGTTCGAATGCAGTAACTTAATACAATTAACTTGTAAACTTAAGGCCAAGTTCTGTTAGCTATTGATATAATGGAAGTTCTCATTAACAAGTTCATGCTTACACCAGCTTACACTAGTAGTAAACTAGTAGGTAGCAACTGGTTCCTCTTTTTGTTTCTCAAAAATTTGAGTCAAGAATTTTTTGACAAGAAAAACACAAATTGAATGGCATAAATCTGAATAAATTTGAGTCTTTAAAACGAGAAGTCTGGTCGAAGTAGCAAGAACATAAATATCTGGTGATGATGGTTGTGCTTAATTATATTTTGGTTCTATTTTTGCTGCTGGTGATGCGCACCGAGCAGCACGCTGTCAGCAAAGAAGAAGCACTGAACTTTCTTCATCAAATGCAAAGTGGGCAAAGTTGCAGCGGCAATGCGACATATACAGTGATTGACATGAATGGATATGGAGGATTTGCATCGCAATTTCAGCAAGTTGCTGCTGAGTGGATTCGAGCAGCAGCTCATCATGACTATAAAATACCAGTATTGCTCACAGGACATATAAGGGGGTACAGTGATGTGAAATATTGTGATCATGTTAATCACGAGTGGACTTGTTATTTTTTGCCATTGAGTAATTGCCATACTGAACTAATGAAATCTGGTAATAAGGTTGCTTATGAATTTAAAACAGTAGATGATAGTGTTGTGCCAGCTAAGTTTGCACACATGGGAATAGCTTGGTGGTGGGGAATAGTCCATTTGTATATATTTAGGCTACAACCTTATGTTGAAACATATATAAAAAGTGTTGCCAAGAATATGGATAATGGGGGCATATTTTATACCCCTCGAACAGTGGAACCACTAGTAGGAATACATGTGCGCCATGGTGATAAAGCATCTGATGGATTTAAAGAGCACTCATTAAAAGCCGAAATGGTCGCTGCAAAGCATTCATCGGAGTGTCATTTATACGATAAGATCTCGTCAAGTTTTATAAAAGTAGGTGACAAATATGACTTAAGTGACGACAATATAGTGTGTAGTTACACCAATTCGTCGCATGCATTCAGGCCATTGAAAGTGTTTGTCGCATCAGATGATCCGGCAGTGCTAGATACAGCCAAGAAATTGGGGCATTTGGTCGATACTGCAGGTGTGAGTCAACAAACGTCTAATGTCGGAATGATGCAAACACTATCGTCTCGTAACTCAGATATTGGTTTTAACGCATCTCTTGAGATCATTGCCGACATATTCTTCTTATCACAATCATCTACTCTGGTGGGTATTGCTGCGTCGCAAGTATTTAGAATGGCTGTGGATATGTCGAACTCATCGGGTATACTGAAGCACGCCATCATAATGGATTACAATCAACTGCCTAGGATTCAGCAACTGTCCATCAAATACCACGTTCCGTTGCCGGAGGTCTTCGAGCACTTTTGAACGTTTAGCTGTTAGCATCGCTCGTTGCCTTGACAAAGAAGCTGCATAGAAATGTCTGTATTTACTCTTGTACAGATTAGATTTAAATTGTTATACTTATGCATTTTTAAGAAAAAATTCGGTACATTTTCAGAATTTGTACTCGAATATCACAATGATAATATATGTATGAATATCAATTGTTGAATGCAGAGTTGATGTAATATATACTCAGTATAGGAATAGATCAGAGAGACGGTCGGAACAAGATAATGAAGAGATATAGTGAAAGTAATACCGTAATACAATGCAGTAGTTCCTACCTGTACTAATAATTTGAAATTTAAAAGTAAATCTCGTTGGATATACTAAAACTGAGTGTTAAACCGATAAAACTATTGTTAGAGTACACACATTATATATTCTAACGCAGTTATATATGAAATGTAATTTAATAACCCTAATTATTAATAAAAATTATTACGCAACAATAATTATTAACGCAAGCTATGCTTACTTACTGCTCGTGAATTTCACGTCTGTAGTAATCTCTGATTAAAATTAATCTACGAAACAAAAAGAATGCACTTATCACCTACCGGTACCGGTACAGCAAAGTCGGAAAAAAATTTGAATTTGAATCGAAAAAGTATGCATATGCATCTTACTATATTCTCACAATGACAAAGAAAAGAATAGTAAAGAAATGTGTTGTTATTGATGATGGTGTTCAATGTACAAAAGGAGCTAGAAATGGTTGTGATAAATGTTCAAAACACGGTGGTGGTAAGAAATGTGTTGCAATTGATGATGGTGTTCAATGTACAAATGGCGCAATAAGTGGTTATGATACCTGCACATCACACGGTGGTGGTAAGAAAT
>JACCDO010187921.1_pt1 | contig 42396 bp, 37 predicted proteins | sample 7446101 | NCBI WGS metagenome assembly JACCDO01 (sample SAMN15323440, study PRJNA562643) | freshwater metagenome | isolation source: river surface water | place: USA:Blue River Watershed | collected 2017-08-16 | reverse complement strand
TTGTGATTCCCGTTTTGAAAGCGGACACTGTTCCTAATTATAAACAGGTTCTCTCTACCGATGACAAAACATTCATTTCAATTGAATCAATGCTTGATTCCAGCAAAGTAAAAGAGGGGATTTTGTCAATTATAACACCGACAGATTTTTTGGAGAAGGAAATTGTCGTTAAACCCAAACGAGTGAGAAGGCAATTAATTGTTGCGTCTTCGTCGACAGAGTCGTTTAAAAAGTCGTCTTCGAGTTCCTTAGATATTTTCATTGCTCCTGGTTCCGATACAAAAAAACGAAAGAAGGTTATAGTAAAAAATGCAAATGCTAAAACCAGAAAGAAATAATAAATAATAAAAATAGTTTTATTTATTATTTGTTACATATTACTCTTTATTAAAATCCCGGGTTGTAATCATTGTCTCCACCCATATCCACAGGCTTGATTGTAACCACATTGTTCTGCACAGCCAACTTCGCAGGAGCACAATCATCATCCGGTTTCTCAACCTCACCGAAGAACTTGTCAATCTCTTCATTGACATCAATCGGCGGCTGATACTTGCTGTCCTCTTCCATCTTCTGCATTTGCTCAATGTCCAAATATACTTGGAACGAGCTTGTCCCATACAATCCCTCCTGTCCGCACATAATATTGGCGGATATGCCGCGCAGCGTATCGAGCTCGGCGTGCCTGGCCGCCTTCAAGAACATTTCCGGTGTCTCCTCAAATGATGCCTTGGCAATTGGACCGATGTTGTCATTGTTGATTCCGTGGCGGAATATCGAAATCATCTTGCTGGTGTAAGTCATCCTATCCACAAGCACACTGTAATTGTGGTAGTTGATGTAGGTGCCGTCAAACGCAATCACCTCAACCAACTCGTTCAAAATCGTCTGCCGAGCAGCCTCGATTCCGAGCACATCGTAAATCTCCACAATATCGTTACTGAATGTCTTGGTGTCATCAATGTAATCCAGACCCAAAATCTCCAGCAGATTCGTGCCAACTGTATCCAGGACCCAAATATCCTGCTTGGTATACACGCCATTGTGCTCTACGACATTGTCCTTGACCTTTCTGCAAATCACCTTGTCGATACCCTTGATACCCCTCAAGACAACATTCTGAATCAGTTGGTCTTGGAAGTTCTTCAGCATGTAGATTTGGTCGGATTGGTCAAGTGGATTCACCTTGGGCTTCTTGCTCTTTTCTACGACCTTGTTCATGCGGATGCGGAAAACTAACTTGTCCGCATTGTAGTCAGAGTACACACAACTGACCTGGTCCTCGAAGCAATAGTTGAGCGTGAAATTCACATCGTCCATGGTAATATTCTTCTCCAACATAACCTCCGGTTCCATCTCCATACGAAGTATCCACTTGGACTGTTCGACATTGCAAGAATCAGCAGTGTCTGCACCAGACTCATTGTTCGAGTCCGCAATCATCTGCTCAAACACTTTGAACTGGTCAATCGTATCCTGATCTTCAACAATGCGCGTCTTTGAATCATCCGGGTCGAAGCAAATCTCAATCGTCTTCACAATCTCCTCCATTCGTGTGTGCTCGAGCATGTACATGATAGACTGAGCCTTATCCTTCTGCGTCGCATCCTCATCCTTCAAATAAATCGTGAGCGACGGATTCTTCGGCTCACTCGACAATGACAGGATTTCCTCAATGCGCGGAACTCCACGAGTCACATTCGACTTGGATGCCACTCCGGCGAAGTGGAATGTATTGAGCGTCATCTGAGTTGACACCTCACCAATGCTCTGTCCAGCAATCATACCGACCATTTCTCCAGGAGCAACAATCGCACGCTGGTAGTTAATTGTGACAGTGTTCAGCAGCATCTGAAGTGCGACCTTATTGAATCGCTTGACAAAGAGGAGCTCCTTCGGCGACAAGTAGTAATAGTACAGAGTCTTGAACAGTTCCGATGGAGGAGCATAATGAATTTTCTCTAACTGTTTGAAACACTTTTCAATCATTTCAAATGCTTCGACAATAGTCAAGTCGACCAACGAGTTGGCGGTGATGTTGTTCTGACCCTGGACATTGCTAATCACATGCGCAAATGCAACTGGTCCGTTGACAACCTCCTCGCTCTTATACTTGAAGACATGCTCTACAATCTCCTTTCGAATTTCAAGCATATAGTCAATGTATTTCTGACACAATTGGTTGGCTTTCTCCTGTTCCTTCTTATACTTCTTCAATGCATCCTTTGTCATAATGTTCGACAAAGTCTTATTCTTTCCCGAATCATCCGGGAGTGCATAGTGCGCATAAATATCCTGAATGCTCATCGTAACAATTGGAATTGTCTGGTTCTCGACCTTGGTTGTATCGATGTTGTCTTCGCCATACCGGAACTGCACAATTTTACCCTTGTTGGAGCGGACCGTCATATCGTAATTCACCATCAAGTCCTCGAGACCCTTGATAAGACGACGCTGGATATATCCTGTCGTTGAAGTTTTAACGGCTGTGTCAATGAGACCAACACGACCGCCCATGGCGTGGAAGAAGAGCTCCTGAGGCGACAGACCGTTAATATACGAAGACTCGACGAATCCGCGCGCACTCGGTGAATCATCATACTTTGTGAAGTGTGGCAGAGTCCGGTGGTCAAACCCGTAAGGGATGCGCTTACCGTCCACATTCTGCTGTCCAAGACACGATATCATGAACGAGATGTTCAGGTCGGAACCCTTGGACCCAGCGTTTACCATCGTGACGAATCGGTTATCCTTTCCCAGACTCTTCAATCCGACCTTACCGGACTCAGAGGTCGCTTGATTCAGAATATTGTTCACTTGAGTCTCAAATTCCTCAGAATTTGTCTTTCCAGTATTGTTCTCAAACACACCAATCTTGGTTTGGTCAATCAAGTTCTTGACATCATTCTTCTTCTCATTAATAATCTTGACAATTGCCTGGTTCGTGCTCTCATTGGAAATCAAGTCGCTAATACCAACACTGAATGCGGCGGACTTCATATACTCTGTCACAATATTCTGAAGGTCGTCAATAAACTTTGCCGATGCGAAATTTCCATAATCGTTGCATGTCCTGTGCAACAAACCCTTCGTGCCTCCGCCAAGTACCCCCTTGTCAATCTGTCCGCGAATGTAGGTTCCATTCCGAATCTCCAGGATATTGTTGGAGGTCTTGGCATCATCCGTCTCCTTGAACTGCTTCGTCTTGTATTTTAGACTCAGCGGGGGCAAGATTTGACTCATAATGTCAAAGCTCGTAATTTTCTCTCCCTTCTTCAATAATTCGTGCTCATTCACGCCATTGAACATCATCAACAAATTCATCGCTTCGCGAGGGGTAAAGTTGACATTTTCGCGAGTGAATTGGTAAGACCCCAACATCGAGTCTTGGAAAATTCCAATAATTGTCGAGTTGTTACCCGGGCTCACGATTTGGTAGGGCACAGCGGCCAAATTTCTAAGTTCTGCCTCGGACTCGGGGTCTTGGGGCATGTGTAAATTCATTTCATCTCCATCGAACTCCCTTACCATTTCTGGTAAGGACGGACTGTATCTTAAGCCAATTCTGGGTGACTAACCCATCATTATTGACCGACACCCGTTCAGTCTCTGAATGCCTTCCCTAGTCTTGTCATATCGACATTAGGAAGTCGCACTGCGGATTATCCAATCCGTCACATTATTACCATTGGGTTCGGCTGTTAACCGAGATCCTCACAATTGTTTCCAGATGTGAGTGGTAGTGAAGGCTCTAAGGAACTTCCCGCAACAAGGTGTCTCGCAAACAAATCAATGTATATTTGAGGCATTTTCATTTTATTCTCCTTGTGATATTCTAGTAAATTTTTAACATGCTGTTTAATTTGTGACGGTATAACTTTATTATTTTTTGACAGGTTTTCTTTGGCTGATAGAGGCATAGTGTTTCTCCAGTTGAATGCAATGAGTTGTTCTTCTTCATCATCAAGATTAAATTTCGAAAGAGGAATAACATGGTCAATGTGCCAATCTGTTCCACGATTGTCAAGAGTGTAACCGTTGTTATTTGTTAGAATCCACCTTAAATATTCGGCTGCGCTGCAACCCAAATACTCAATAGTAGGTTTGTTCTTTTCAAGTGATAAGTAGATTCGTGAACGAACACTACGCTTGAATTTATCTAACGGCTCATCTCTTTCACAAGTGCGACACTTCAACCTATTATACCTAAACGCGCTATTGTGTTTTATCTCATCACAATATTTGCATTGTTTGTTATCTTTACCGATTGTGTCATCTTTCAATTGTTGTCTCTTGATGATTTTATCTTTTTTATATTCAGTTGCATATTTAATCAACTTTTTACGAAGTTCTTCATCATCTTCGTATTTCGCTCTTCGCTTTTCATTGTGACATTGCTTACATGTGTTTGTTCTTCTTTTGTAGAAGTCCGTTATTGGGCGTGTTGTGTCACATACATTGCATTGCTTGGTCGTATCAGGAACTGGAACATATTCAGCGTCTCTCTTCCTATGTTGTTCATTACTACACATCTTGCATATATTTCTTTTTAATATGAACTTGTCAAATTCTTTTGTTTGGTCGCATTTCGAACATTTTTTGCATGGTGGTTTGGTGTCTACTACATCCATTTTATATATAACTGGAATATCTTTTAAATTGTTTTGCCTCAATATTGATTTATTTACTAGGGAGTAACACGCTTTTAACGCTCCCTGTTGCCAACCTCGAAACGATGATACAAATTCGATCGGCATTGTAAGGCTTTGTGCAAGCAACATTCATTCTGAATGTATCGCCTCGCTGCATAACTCGTGCGATGTGGCACATCATGCTCATTCGGTGAAGTGTCGGTTGACGATTGAATAGGATTGCATCTCCATCCATCATATGTCTGTGGACAATATCGCCTTCCTCCAATACGATGGAGTCGCGGTCCACATACCGAAGCGTGATAGTTTCACCGAACTTCTTTTCTAAATTTTTAGCTCCAGGCCAAACTTCCGGTCCATTCCGAACCAACTTGGTCAAGAATGCCTTATTCATCTTGTTGACGACAACTGGCTTGGTAATGTTCTTCGCAATCTTCAAAGGAATGCCGAGTTCCCTTATAGACAAGAGCGGGTCTGACCCAATGACGGAACGAGCACTGAAATCAACACGCTTCGCCATTAGGTTGCCTCTCATTCTGCCACCTTTGCCATTCAATCGCTCTTTAATCGACTTCAACTGTCGTCCGGACCGCTGCGCAACAGAAGCAACCCCCGGAATTTTATTGTCGACTTGCGTAGCAATGTAATACTGAAGAACCGTCGTCCAATCATCAATCACATTTGCAGGAGCATTGTTTCTAATTTTTTCCATAAGAGTCTTGTTGGTCTTGATGATATGCACCAGAATGTGACTCAAATCGTCTTCGGAGCGCTGTTGAGCATCGTGCTTGACGGATGGACGAACTGCTGGCGGAGGCACATACATGACTTGACACACCATCCAATCGGGTCTGGAGTAGATAGGACTGAACCCCATGAAGGAAACATCCTCATCGGAAATTCTCTTACAAATTTTCAGAACCATCTCAGGCGTTACTTTAACAACCATTGGCTCACCCCCCTTACCTCCAGGAGGAGCAGCAGAAGCTGTGGCGGCATCAGCAGCAGGCTGTTCCGAAGTTGAAGTGCCTCCAGACTTCCACTCAGCATAAATTGTGGCAAGTCCCTCCTTACGAATTTTGTTGGGTTGGAGGCATCCGCAACCATCTTCAGTGTCTTCGCCGCATCGCTTGACCTTGCTGCACAACGAAAACACATATTTCCATCTGTGCTCACCTTGCAACTTGAGCGCTTGCTTGTATTTCTCCTTGCTTACCAACAATTTACTGCACTTGAAACAAACACACCGAAGAACTTTCAGCAAAGTACTCAAATATTGAATGTATAAGACAGGACGAGCCAATTCAATGTGACCATGGTATCCGGGCGTCTCCATGTAAGACAACCCATCCGTTGGACAAATGAGTCCAGGCTCTAAAACCCCCATCCTCGGGTCAAAGAGACCGCCGATGACAGGTTTATTGTTCACATATGTGTCTCGGGTGGTGATTTCAGCAACCGAACCCTTTCGAATTTCCTCGGGTGACAGGATACTGAATTGGATACCAATCACCTTGGAACACCTCATGGGCGGGATGTTTGATTTTGACATCTTTTATACTATACTACTATATTTTTAGATTGTTTTCCAGAATCAATTTTATTTTATTTGCAGTTTATAATGTGGTTATTTGTGTCTTCTATAATTGCATCAGTTTTGTACAACAAAATTAAGTATTACCCAGCAAATTCAAGTTCTTGTACTTTATTGAACGAATTGCCAAATGATAAGCAGATTATAGTGTTTGCATCGGGCGGTGGTTACTGGACATACTATATGGGAATTGCTAAATTTATGCAAGAAACATATTATTTGGATGATATCAATTTTGTTGGAGCTTCGGCTGGAGCATTTTGTTGCAATGTTTTAGCGAACAAATTATCAATTGATGATAATTTTGCAATTTGTTTGGATTTTTTGGGTCAGCTGAGCAGACGTTTTACGGGTGCTTGGTGGAATTGGACACTTGTTTCCAAGCAAATATCATTAGATACAATGAATTTGTGTAAATGTAATTTACATAACAATCGTCGTGTATTTGCATCTGTCACCCAATTAACATCCAGAGGACTAATAAAGAAATACTTTACTGGTGGCGAATCGTATGAGTCGGTTATCGATTCTATGATTGCAAGTTATTGGATTCCTTTTATAACAGCACCATTTTTCCAACCATTTCATAACATTAATGGTCAATATTATATTGACGGATTCTTATCTGGTCCTGAAAAAATTAATAAACAACCCACATTGGTTATTCACCCACATATTTTTGAACGACTACCATTTTACACTCATTGGTTATGGCTTGGTCGTGATTATAACATTTGGTTGTTTAATCGTGGTTATGAACAAGCAAAGATTAATCGGCATAAGCTTGATAAGTTTTTACTGAAAAAATAATTACTTCTTTCTTTGGCTCATAACTTTTTACACGAAGTTATGAAAAATGTTGAAAAATAAAAAAATTGAGTTTGATTTTAAAAGACAGATGAACTTAAAAACATTTATTACTTTCATAATTAAAATGGCTCGTGATAACAAGAAGAAGACTGGAATTGTGACTCGTTCCTCATCTGGTCGTTCCTCAAAGAACGATGACAAGAAGAAGAAGCTGCCCCCTCCTCCGCCCGCCTCTTCTTCCGACGAGGAAGAGGATGAGGAGGAAGAAGAGGAAATGGATGTCCTCGAGTATAGAAAGTTCTTGTCGTCTCTGTTCCCTTCTAAAAATATGGATAAAAAGGTCAAGGCTGGTGAGAAGGTGAAGAAGGCTATTCAGAAAATTAAAGAGGATATGGAGGACGACGATGATGAGGAATGGGAGACGGAAGATGAGGTAGAGGAAGAGAAGCCCAAGAAAAAGTCTAAGGTAAGTAAGCAGCAGCCGGCTAATAAAAAGAAGAAGATGAAGATTGTTGAACTTGATGAGGACGATGAGGAAGACGAGGATGATTCCGATTATGTCCCCTCCTCTACGGATGATGACGAAGAAGAGGATGAGGATGAGGACGAGGAAGATGACAAGAAGGTAAATATTATTCTTACGATTTCGGGAATGGAGGACGAGTATGAGGACGAGGATGATTGCTCCGAGTGTGACGACGACGAGGACACTGAAGATGAGGATGCGTCTGTTTCGTCTGACGATGAGTCTGATGAAGAAGAGGACGACGATGACGAGGAACAAGATGAGGAACTTGTTAAGCGCAAGTCTAAAAAAAAGGTCGAGGAACCCAAGAAGAAGCAGCTTGTTAATAAGGTATCGACATCCAAGGCGGACCAGGACAAGGATATCGAGACGCTCGCCAAGTTGAAGGAGATTTATGATGCAGACAAGACCAACAAGAGCATTGAGAATTGCATCAAGATGCTCGAGGAGAACATCCAGCAGAGGAAGGACAAGGAGGATAAGAAGCAGAGGAAGTACAAGGACAAGAATCTGCGTATCTTCAAGAAGATTCTGAAGGACAAGAATGTGAACGACGACTTCTCCTTCTACGACGACTTGGATGTCGACAAGCAGAATAAGATTATCAAGGAGTTGCGCGAGATTAACAAGATTACGCGAATTGAGAGACCGTATCGAATGACCCTGTTGGAGTCCGACATCCCCGTCAAGTATAAGGGCGCTGCAATGAAGAAGATTAATGCACTCCGTTACATGGAGCCCGGAAATGGTGATTACTACAAGTTGAAGACTTGGGTCGACACTTTCATGAAGATTCCATTCAACAAGTATAGCAGCTTCCCAATCACGATTGAGGACGGAGTGGATAAGTGCCACGATTTCATGGATGAAGCACAGAAGACGCTGGACAAAGCGGTCTATGGACTGAATGATGCCAAGATGCAAGTGATGCAGATGTTTGGTCAGTTGCTCGCTAATCCGAAGTCGGTTGGTACGGCAATTGGAATTCACGGACCGCCAGGAACTGGAAAGACTAGTTTAATCAAGGAGGGAATCAGCAAGATTTTGAAGCGTCCGTTTGCATTTGTTGCGCTCGGCGGTGCTCAGGACAGTAGTTTCTTAGAGGGTCACTCCATTACTTACGAGGGGTCGGTTTGGGGCAGGATTGCTCAGGCTGTGATTGATGCTGGTTCCATGGATGTAGTCTTCCTATTTGATGAGGTCGATAAGATTAGCGAGACCGCCAAGGGCGAGGAAATCAACGGCATTCTAACGCACTTGATTGACACGACACAGAATGACAAGTTCCACGACAAGTATTTCGCTGAGGTGGAGTTTGATTTGAGCCGTTGCTTGTTCATCTTCAGCTACAATGATGAGAGGAAGGTGAATCCGATTCTCAGGGACCGAATGTATCGCATCCAGACGAAGGGGTATGTTCCTAAGGAGAAGGTTGTAATTGCCAACGACTACTTGTTGCCCAAGATTCGGGAACAGGTAAAGTTCAAGGCAGGTGATATTGTGATTCCGGATGAGACTCTCAATTACATCATTGACAATCACTGTGAGAAGGAGGAGGGAGTCCGCAACATGAAGCGTTGCTTGGAGATTATTCACACGAAGTTGAACTTGTACAGGTTGATGCGTCCAGGATCCAATTTGTTTGAGGAGCAAATGTCGTTGAAGGTCGAGTTCCCATTCACGGTGACAAAGGACATTGTAGACAAGCTCATCAAGAAAACGGAACTTGCTGGACACTCATCGTTCAACAGCATGTTTATTTAGAAACTCACATTGGAAATGTTTAGAAAAGGTTTAAAAGCGTAGCAATAATATTATTAATGGAAAACAATATTTTTTATTCGAATGAAGATTTAGAAAAACAGTTTGAACAAATAATTCAAACCATTTCTATTGTAATGAAACGAGACCCTAAAAATTGTAATTGTTTGAAGGATGTTCAGGATAATTGCAAGGCACAATTGCGTCGCATCAAGTCATTGAAACCAGAATGTAATCACGAATACATTACCGATACAATTGATATTACGCCAGAGAAATCACAACAAATTACATATTGTGTGTTTTGTGAGGACACAAAATAGATTTTATCTTACTATATAATAAATGGATATGAAATGGAAAATCTCCTTCTTCTCTGCGTTAATCTTCCTCCTCGTCGTTCATCCGATGACATACAGAATTACACAGAAACTATTCGGTGGCATTTTAGGTAGGATTTCGGATACAAATGGTTGCCCTACCGGTATAGGGTTAATTCTCCATGCGATTGTCTATATACTACTGGTGCGCGGTTCGATGGAGTTGAATATGTTCCACTAATGTATATTTTGTATTCTCACGGAACACAAAATAAATTTATCTCTTCTTGGACTTCTTTTTCTTTACTATTTCTTCGTTTGTAACACTTTCGTCTAATTCTAAAACGATATGAGACTCTTCTACAACTACCTGTTCTTCAACAACGGAATTACTCTCTTCAGAAACTAAAGGAACTTCTGTAACGGAATGGGTTTCTTCGACAACAACAGAGTCTTCGACAACTACAGGCTCTTCTACGCCAACAGAGTCTTCTAAAATAGTAGGTAAAACAACAAGAAGTTCTTCTATAACAGAAGGAGTTTCCGTAACAAGTGGCGTCTCAACAACGGGAGGTGTTTCTGTAACGAGAACATCTTCCACTATAATAGGAGTTTCCACAGCAGCCGGTTCTTCTGTAACGACTGCCTCTTCCACAACAACAGATTGTTCTTCCATAACAACCGATGTCTCAACAACTGAAGGTGTTTCTATAACGGGCAGGGTCTCAACAACAGAAGGCTCTTCTACAATAGTAGGAATAAACCGTCGTTGAACTGCGCGTTTTTTTACTATTTGTTGATTTTGCGGTCTAAACTTAAATCCGAAACTGAACATTTTATATATGGTAATACTATTTTTTAATGTAGTAAAATATAAAGATGGCTAAATTCGAGAGTTTGGCGGCAACCGCGGGAGTTTTAGGTATTGTTTCCTTTTCGTCGTTATTATACAAGATATTCCTGACATACAATACATCATCACTCCCATGGACTTGGGTTGTAACCAATATCACAGCACAATCGCTAATGCTTGCATACGGAGTCATTAATAAATTGCACGGAATCATTTGGCCATCATTTGTTTTTCTTTTAGGTCTTGTTTACATCGTTATTATCAAATCATTCCACGAAGAACATGATTTATACAATAAATCTGTCGGAATCAAGGAAGTACAGGAAAAAACAGAATAGAAAATATTGTTTTTACGAACAATATTTATCAGAACTTATCTATCACTGAACTTTTTGCTCAACTTTTCATAAAAGTTGATTACCAGATTGGCGGAGTAGCCGGCCAAAACATCGGGTCATTCTCTTGAATGCGATACACCTTCTTGAAAATCTGAATTCGCGCCAAAGGGCAGTTTGTCCGGTACTTGTCTAAAGGATGCGGATTCGTCTTCATCTGCATATCAAATGCCTTTTGACTCAAATGTTGTCGCATTTGACAAGCGAAAAAGTTGAAAAACAATTTGAACGAGAGAAATGTTAAAGCAATCCCCTCCATATTGTGTTTAATACTGTGATACAGCACCAAATATTCTGCACACAACATGAGTCCGGTAATATCCGCCATATTTTCTCCCGTATACAAAGAAACATCTCCCGATAACCCATCGTGTCCCATGAATTTTGTATACTGATTATCAATATCCTTGATACGCTTCTTGTAAACAATCTTGTCTTTCGGCGACCACCAATCGTGCAAATTACCATTCAGGTCATATTGACTACCATTCTCATCCAAACTGTGACTAAACTCGTGCGCCAATGTGAAACCCAAATACGCCAAATTGTATTCGATTCCGCGGTCCTCCAAATCAATAAATGGTTTCTGCAAGTATCCAAGCGGAACATAAATGCTGTTGAATGTCGGCATGTAATATGCATTCACCACATATGCCTGAGACCCTGTCAGTTTGAACTTGACCCAATCCACTTCTGGAATATCTACAATCGGTTTATTGTACAATTGCAGAAACTGTTTGTTGCGCCATTCGAAAATGAGTTGCATATTTCCCCAAGCATCGTCTGGTTTATAATCAAGCAACGGGTCTTCGCGCAATTGCGATGGCGCAGCAATAACGAGCTTGATTGCACGCAGTTTCTCAATAGCATATTTCATCGTTTTCGGTGACAACCAATCGTTGGTTTCCACACGCGTAATGAAAATCTGCCGAATATTTTCCGCCATCCGGGTTGCATAGTCGACATAATCCTCACGATAATTTTCTGCAATATACTGTTTCGTCAAAAAAGTATTGAATGTGATAGAAAGCCCAAACACCGGGTAAATATCTTCTGGGAACATGAGAGTTTGCCCTGCAAGAGATTTCTCGTAGTAATTAAAGTATATGACACGCCATTTTTTGTGAAATCGCACCATTTGCGTCAAATGAATGAAAATCCAATAGGTTCGCCATTGCTCGTTGGTCCATTCGTCAATCAGCATTTTCGACATGCATTGCAAATAATTTAAATTTGGTGTTACGAAGCTGGGCGGCACTTTATCGTATCCCAAAGCTGACGCATAGGCGTGCCAATCGAACCCATATTTGGCGAGAGCATCGTGTGTTGCCACAAGATTGTATTGGGGTTTGTTGTTCTTCAATTCAACGCACCCAAACGCATTGATGATTTTCAGCTCAACATCAAATACATCGGTTGCTTTTAATCCGTGTCCTTCTCCAATACACAAATCGAATATTTTGTCTATGTAGGTGAGATAGTTGGACTTGTCAGTTTTATGTTTCGGTTTCGTTTGAAAATACACATCAATGTCATACAATCCAAATTGGCAACCATAAATATAATTTGTGTACACCTTCGAGTTCTTTTGGTCTGGGTTCAATACCCAATTCAGTGGGTTGGAATGTTTCACTAAATCATTCTTAGAGAGAAACGCCAAGAATGACCATAGATTGGAAGGTTGCTTTCTATATTCATCAATTTCTGTAACCATCGTGTCAATATGTTTTTGAATTGATTTTGGATTCAAGTTAGTCCAAGATTTTGTTATGCAAGACATCTTCTTCGCCAACGGCGTTGATTTGTTTTTTTTTATGTAATTTTTCACATACATCATCAACTTATAATACACTTTGTCTTGGGTAATTCGAAAGTTATCAAACTGTGTGAAATAACGGAGTTGTTTGTCTTTCTTGACACTATTTAGCCAGAGCATGTTTGAATAAGTATAAAAATCCTTATTGGGCTGAAATTTTACATCCTGTTTATCAAGAATATAAAAGATATGAAACAGTTTATCTTTCAGAACCTTATTGATATCCTTGTTTTCGAGTTTTTTCTTCTCGGTTGTTTGAACAAGTTCGCCCTTATCATACAATTCCGCAATTTGGATTTTCTGTGTTTGTTTTCCAGTTGGGAAACTATTTTCTTCTATTTTTGCTATGGTGGACCTCTTTTTTCGTGTCTTCTTATTTTTATTCATTTTTTTCTTTGTTATAGACATATTATATTATGCACACATAATATTTCTTCCATCTTTCGTTGCAATAGAGAAAAGGTGGAGCCAAAAGCATAGCGACTGACTCAACTTTTTTCGCGAAGCAATGCAAATGTGAAAGAATCGTCTCTTAATATTCAGATTGAGGGTAATTGTTTCCTCCGCGCGTGTTCAATAAATTTAGTTGAGCTTTCGTCATACAAGCGCACCCACTGCCAGTTGAGTATGTGTTGGGACAACATCCAGGTTTGAATTCAGTATTGGCAAACAATAACATCTCTCCATTATTAGAATTGTCTAAACCAGCATTCGACGCAAAATTCTCAGCAATCCCGCAACTCCTGCAAGAATGCGAACTCAACATAACAATACCAACAACAACCAAAAGAACAACCAACATTGTGTTTATTTTGTATCCAAATAACAGCATCTATACATTTCTCATATAAAATAATTTTTCTCTCGTTGCATCTAAAAACAAGTCTATCGAAGCATTGTAGTCATAAAAACAAATCCCGTTATAATGGAATTTTTGCGCGTCTGTCAGCAAGTGATACAATTTGGTTTCTTGTTTTCTCTTCAATACTCTCTTTGTTATGTCAAGTTGCATAGTTGTTACAAACGCAATATTTGGGTCGCATATGGTTAAATTGGGTCCTCCATCAACAAACACATTTTTTCCAAAGTTATATTTGTATTGATTTACATCGTCCGCCTTAATTTCAACGAGACCATACACATTTTCTCCCTGCGACAAAACATCGCCAATTTGAATATTGCAAATTTCTTTAAATGTTCCATCCTGCAACTGGAGCTTGGTATTGCCCAAAAATCCGGAATCCATTGTTTGGTGAATCAAATTGGGTGACAAAAGACCGGCATTCTTTTTCAAGCAATCAATATGTTCGCCAGTATAAATTTCGTCCCAATCAGCGAATCGATTACCATTAATCATGATTTTCTTGGAACTCGTATTCAAACAGTAAATGTATGGTTCTTTATAATTCGCAATTTTTACAGCATCTGGATGTTTGGAAACAAGTATCCATTTATCTTTATATTCCACTGTATGTGAATCGGAAACAATCACATTATTCAATTTGTACATTGTCGCTCCCGATGCGGACAATTTGAGTTTTGCAGTGACTGTATTTGAAGAGCCTGAGAGAACATCACCAACTTGAATATCGACAATCTTTTTTACAGAACCATCATTCATAACAATCTCTACATTTGGGTCGAAACAAACGCTGGTCTTTACAGTTTTTGCCGACTTCATGAAAATTAACAGAGGAACAAGCATTGCTGCAAGAACTCCGTATAAAGCAGTTGCGATTCCGGCGGGTATTGCAACAGGCCACACAAATGCAGCTATTGCCCACAATGCCAAGACTGCAGAAGCCATTATCACCAATGTGTCAACACACAATTCTGCAATTGAACCTATCAATGATTTCAAAGTCAAATAGAGCCCGTTGATTGTATACAAGAAGGCTGTCATAAGACCATTTGTCTTTGCAAAAACTGTATTCACTGCATCAAATAGCGGTTGAAGTGGCGTAATCACAGCTTGAACTTTTTCGTAAACCACATTTGTTGTTCCTGCCAGATTATTGCGTATAGTCGATGTAATTCCTCTCGCATCGTTCATCGATTCTGTGAAATCACCTGCTAAATTGGTTAGGTTTCCTAATATGTCCGTATAAGGCGAAACGGCTGAATTCGAAACATTTTTTAAAACGCTTTGTGTACAGTAACGAAAGTTTTCACTTGTATATTCAGTTGCAGTCATATTGTCCGGTTTATTAATCAACCCTGCAAAAGGAATTACATTGGGTTTGCATCGCTGGTTGACCCAGTCTCGCTTGATAGATTCCGACCGAATCATGACATAACAGTATACGCAAATCAATATTACAACCAGGGTGATAAGGACAAATACTAATATAGATGAACTGTAATCATCAAAGTATGTCAACTTTTTATATAGGTTTGTTATTTTGTCGATGTTTTCATCCATATATTGTAAAAGGATAATACTTATTGTGAATTATACTTTTACTAAATCTTTTTACACCATTGCACATTCTAAACGCCGACCCGTAGGGTTCGGCGTCTTTGAATGTGCTTTGGCAACTGTTACTTTGCCACTGATAAATCGCCTTTGTTATATTCAGCAAACCAGCTTCGCTGGTTTGCGATATATAAAATCGGCGTTTTAAATGTGCAAAGGTGTAAACCCATGGTCTTCCCAATCCCAAAACACTTCTGACCCAATCTGTATTCTGTGGTCACTTGTTATCAAACAACTGAACCAATCGGTTTGTTTGTTACTAATCTCGGCTTTGTTAAATTTTGACACAGGAATAAAAGACTTATCAGCATTGTTATAAATTAAATGAGAGCCTGTGACATAAATATCCTCACCATTTACTCCAGAACCCTTCAACACATACAATTTCTCCGGTTCTGTCCGATTGTTGATTCGCATGGTTGATTCGACAACACTGCCATTCTCTAAAACATCTCCTAAATTCAAGTCCTTCATGAATACAACTTGACCTGTCTTCAATCGCACAAGGGTTTCAGGTTGAAAACATTTACCCAGCGTTCGAACAAGACCACCAGTTGGACCATTCCACATACTGCCAACTGTTTTGAAAGAACCATTCATTATATTCATAAAAACAGACATTACGCCAATGTTTTTTCCCATCATATCTTTGATAGAAATTGTAATTTTCTGAAATTCAAGAACTATATTTGCAAATGCTCCGAGTATGAGTCCAAATATACCTCCCATATTGAAGCGTATACTGCTGATTACATTTCTCACATTATTCAAGTCTTCCGTGAACCCTGAAACAACATTAGTTAACGAACCAGTGATATTTGTAAGTGGTTGCAACAACGGTCCCATTGAACTAACTTGTATATTTTGAACACATTGTGTAAAATCTCTCCCGATATTATCTGATAGTGGCATATACATTGGATTGCATCTATACAGCGCCCAGTTCTTACGAATTTCTTGGATGGATGACATGTAAACAAGACTTATCATGTATATCAGAAACGCTAAATTAATAAAAATATAATTTATCCAATTTTGTCCAGTTGGCATAGCTTATATTACCAGGATAAAAATAATCTTGTAATCCACCTTTAAAAAAGGTGGAGCCAAAAGAATCGAAGATGCGACTGAAAGCGAAGCGACTGAAAGTGAAGCGACTGAAAGCGAAGCGACTGAAAGCGAAGCGACTGAAACAACTTTTCGTAAGCTTCGCTGTAGAAAAGTAGAGAAAAAAGCGAGTGACAAGCGTATAACTATTTCAATTTTTGGCTCCACCTTTTTCTAAAAGGTGGATTTCTTGTTTTTTTACTTCTCTTGTGAGACCTCTTCGTCTTCTTTGTTCGCCTTCTACCACCGCCTTTTAAAGCATCGAATTTCGCATTCGCATTAGCTTGCCCAGAAATTTGCATAATGTTTTTCAATATGCCATTTGCTTGTCCACCGTGAGGGTCTTGTGGAACAATTATTTTACCATTACCACCTTTCTTACTTTTGCCTCCAGTTAACATTTTCAACATTTGAACCTGCTTCAAATCCGAATTGACAGGTGTACCATACATATTGGTTCCGCTGGTATTCGGCTGTATTGGCGGAGGTAATCCTCGAGTCATTAATATATATTTAGATAAAATTAATAGTTAAATATATGATTTTCAGTATAAGATATAATGGATGACAATCAGCGACTTCAGCTTCAGAACATGATTCAAGCAAACAATGTTGAGGACCAGACGGGTCTGATACGCAGTTTGAAGCACAGCGCAATTCTACGCACCCAAGTTGCTCAACTTGTGTTACTAAGGTCCAAGTATGGTGACGATGAAGAGAAAGTCAATATTGAGGGGATGTCCGAGTGCAATTTTCTATTCACATATTACACGGATATCTACAATAAAGTGCGCAAGGGGGAACTCGACCTTCAAATGCTTACCAAGTTTCTGGATGTTCTAAAGGATATCGAGGATGGTAAACTGAATCAGCATGAGGGTGCGTTTCAAGTTGGGTCTATACTGAAGGAGATGTATGTGGATAGCGCTTTAAAGAAGGCGGAAAAGTTGAACGAGAACAACGAGCCTATGCCTGAACCGAAGAAGGCGGCGGTAGAAATTTCTTGGAGACAGTTCAAGAAGTCACACATGTAAAACAAGCTTAAATATATTCTAATAAATATATTTAGAGCAATGGTCAAATCATACGCGAAAAAAAATAATGTATCGCTTGTCATTGTGGAATCACCAGCCAAATGCAAAACGATTGAATCATATCTTGGTACAGGATACAAATGTGTTGCTTGTTTCGGTCATTTTCGTGAACTGGCAAAGCTAACCAATATTGATATACAAAATAACTTTTCTCTCACTTACGAAATGATGGAAGCAAAGAAGAAGCAACTTGACATGATAAGCAACTTGATAAAAAAAGCAGATGAAGTGATTTTGGCGAGCGACGACGACCGTGAAGGTGAGGCTATTGCATGGCATATTTGTGACTACTTCAAATTAAATGTTGCTACAACCAAGAGAATTATTTTCCACGAAATTACGGAATCAGCATTACAGCAAGCAATTCGTAATCCAACAACCGTCAATATGAATATTGTGAATGCACAAAAGGCGAGACAAGTTCTGGATTTACTGGTTGGTTTTAAAATCACACCTACGCTATGGAAATGCATCTCTGCACAATATGAAAAATCTCTCTCGGCAGGGAGATGTCAGACCCCTGCGCTTAGGATTATTTATGACAATCAACAGGAAATCAATTCATCTCCTGGAACAACTATATATAACACGGTCGGTTATTTCACAAATAAAAACATTCCATTTGAACTGAATAAACAATTTACAATCGAGGATGAAGTAACTGATTTCTTATTTGGTACATCCGATTTTCCCCATATTTACAGTTGTTCCAAACCAACAAAAGTAGTGAAAACTTCGCCAGAACCATTCACAACATCCCGATTGCAACAGGTTGCAAGCAATGAGCTCCGTTTCTCTCCAAGAGAGACAATGAAGACCTGTCAAACATTGTATGAAGGAGGCTTCATCACTTATATGAGGACAGATTCAACGATGTATAGCGACGAGTTTTTGTCTGTAGCGAAAGAATACATTTTGTCTATGTACAACGACGAACGATATATTAAACCTTTTCTCAAAGAGAAAAGTGACTGTGTCACTCGCATTGAAAATGCGCAAAGGTGTAAAACAAATGATGGATTCAAGGAAGCACAAACAACAGGTGGTCACGAAGCAATCCGAGTAACAAAGATTTGTATGAAAGAACTTCCTGAAAATATGGATAAGAGAGAAAAACGGTTGTACAGTTTAATTTGGACAAACACAGTTGCCAGTTGTATGGCTGACGCCGTTTATTCATCCATTACCGCAACGATATCTGGTTTTCAAAATACCAAATTTGTGAGAACAGCAGAACAACAAGTGTTTGCTGGATTTAAGGCGGTAAGCAACGCGACTATAAGCAAAGCGACTATAAGTAACGCTTTGGAAAATGACGAATACCAATATTTGCAAATCATTGATAAAGTAACCCCAATTCAGTATAAGAAAATTACCTGCCAACAAACAATGAAAAATGCCAAACAACATTACACTGAAGCCAGACTTGTTCAACTATTAGAGGAGAAGGGAATCGGCAGACCATCGACATTTGCAATGTTGGTAGATAAAATCCAAGAACGCGGTTATGTGAAGAAGACCGACATTGAAGGACGAGAGATAGATTGTAACGATTTTGAATTGCAAGGGAGCGAGGTTTGCAAACTCGTAACCAAACGAACCGTCGGCAAAGAATATGGTAAATTGATAATCCAACCAATTGGCGTAATCGTATCGGAATTCCTTGAACAACACTTTGCAGAAATATTCAATTATGATTACACGAGAGAAATGGAGGTTTCTCTCGACAAGATATCTACAGGACTTATTTCTGCAAGTTCTCTTTGTAATAAATGTAACAATCAACTTGATTTACTGGTTAGTTTGTTAAGTAATGAAACAAAGATGGAAGTTCGCATTGACGACAACAATACATGTTTAGTTGGTAAATATGGTCCAGTAATCAAGACCACGGGAGAAAATCAAACAGTCACATTTTCTTCTGTAACAGAAAATTGTGATAAACCAACCAGTTACAATTTGGGTAAATTTGAGCAACAAGATGTAATTTTGAAAACAGGCAAATATGGACTCTATATAACTTGGGGAGCAAATAGCAAAGCGCTAAAAGGGTTTGGGAAACGCCCCATGGAAAGTATTACGCTCGAAGATGTGGAACCATTATTGAACGAAGGGTCCAATATAATACGCACAATCACAGAATTTCTCTCTATACGCAAAAGTACAAGAGGTGATTATATATATTATAAGACCCAGAAGATGCGAAAACCATCATTCCATAGCTTGTCTGGATTCGAACAGGATTATAAAATGTGTGATTTGGACATCTTAAAATCGTGGATAAGAGAGAAATATGCGTTTGAATAAAAATATTGACATTATATAAAATGATTAAGAAAACCGGCATAATACTTGCACTAATTTCACTGATTGTAATAACTGAATCTACCGCACAATATCACATCAAAAAAAGTAAAACGACAAAAAATCTGTTGTATTTACTGGTTTCAGTAGTATGCTATATGGTAGTATGTGGATTACTGTATAAATGTTATGATTATCACGAAATGGGAATGACAAATCTTATTTGGTCAATACTAAGTATTCTATCAATTATGATTATTGGACATATTGCATTTCATGAACAATTGAACAACTACGATTTGTTTGGTATATTTTTATGTATTGCAGGGTTATATTTCATATTCGTTTATGGTCATTAGATATATTTTGTGTTATCGATAACCATTTCTGGTAATCTATCATATGGTCATATGCAATATTCAATACATCAACAATTGTAGGATTCGCGAATATGTGATTTGCATTTTGAACACGAATTAATTCCTGTTTTTTTTCAAATGATGTTGAGGTTATAATCCAAGTTTCATAACCACAGTGTTGATACTCAAATGTAGAGTTATTCAAATATCTAAATAATATAAATTTCGATGACGATGGTGGAGGAGGTATTTGTTTCTTAATATTTACGAATGGTATTGTATCAAATATATTGAATGCTAATATATGTATATTTGGAATAATATCTCGTTCATTTATCAGTCTATCAAATCGTCGTTTTTTGTTTCCGTTACAGAAAATATCGTTAAATGACTTGACCCACGCAGAATTTCCGACAACAGGACCTCCAACTGATGAGCAATTTATACTTATATCAATAGTTTTATATGCGTGATGCATATAATAACTTAGTATCAATCCACTTGCAGAACCCAAACTATGACCAATTATATATAAGTTCATACCATCTTTTACATGAAGCGCCTTTGTAATTTGTTGTATAAAATTATAATTTTTCATTTGTTCTAAAAATCCTCTATGAACACGAATCTTCTCATTTGTAAGAACATTTCCAACAATAAGAGGCTCCGTTTCAAATGTCACATCAACCAATATATCAATTGGTGTATCTGAACCACGGAAAACAATATATTTATCATTTCCACGAGAGAATATATAACACTCTCCACCCAATTTATTTTGAAAGTTGGATTCAATATACATTGTGTCAAAAAATTTATCATTTTTTACAGATGCAAATAACGCATTGTAATAATCATCCATACCAATCAATTGTTTGCTTTCTTCGAATCCTCTGATTTGTTCTCCAATGCTTTTTTCGAAATTTAATGGTAGTTCGGCATCTGTAAATTGTATCAGACTTGTTTTTGCTAAACGATTTATCGTGTATTCTGGTTCTCCATATAAATATGCGAATAATGATAAAAATGTTGTTCGTCGTAGGTATTTCACACTACTCATTCTATATATTGTGCAAAGAATATCTTGCAATTTAAACTAAATATACTTTGCAAGTTTCTTGAAGAAACTGTTCGATGTTCCAACAGAATTGAATGCTTCATGGAGACCATCAATTCGCTCTACATTGTTGATTTGACTCAATATTGAATCTGGTATTGTATTGAATGCTTCTTTTGTCGCATAAAATAAAGTGTAGTTTGGGCAACTGTTGAGCTTTGAAATAAATTGTTCCGGTTCCAACATGATATTGTTATACATTGTTGCGACTTGCGATAAAGACACTAATTTGAATGTATCATTTACAAACGAACCTTGGTCATACAGGTTACTATTTGGAATAAGTAAACCTTTAGGGCAACTGATATTGGAGGCAAATGAAATTGATGCTATAATTTTGTTTACCGGTTCTTTGTATATTAGAGGCATAAGCAAAATCACCTTTGCAGATACTTTATGGTCGTAAATATACCGCATTAGTAGTCCGCCGCCCATGGAATGACCTATCAAATGTGTATATTTTCCTTTCTTGATTTGCGTTTGTAATCGACTGTATACATTTAATAAATCTTCGTCGGGAGAATAATCAAAATATGTCATGTGGGGATATACATTCTTGATGCTGGAATACCCATCAAATGTATCAGTAAGTTTCGTATTGAAACCACGAACAAACAATATATTTTGTTTCATTCTATACACATCATATAGAATAAAATTTGATTTTACACTTGTCAGTTGCATCCACTTTTGGCTCAACCTTTAGAATTTTTGTTTTGGCTCCACCTTTCCCAAAGGTGGATTAGACCTGACGACGCAATGAGGTTGTCATCTGTTGTGGTTGTATTATAGTGAATTCAAGTGTGAACGAATAGTCGTATAACCCAAAATTCACCGTTTGTCCATTGTGGTATCGCAGTCGAATTCGACAACGACGCATTCTCTCTGCAGGAGGTGTGTATAGTTTATAAGGATACGAATCCCTGTCGAACCACTGTGAGATTGGCGTGGTCGGAATTGCTATTTTGGCAAATGACGCATTCACCCGACCATTAGTTTCGTTCGTGTGAGCAGTAAATTTGCTTATATTGAAAGGTGATGTCTCGTCAATGCAATTCTGACCCTCCAATTCCATATAAAAGTATGCCGGTCCCATTAAATTAATCTTTTGAGGACATTCAATAAAATAACACGATGAACCAGGAAGTTTGCTATCAGGCAGCAACCAATAACCATTGTCACCGCCATTGACATTCCCATAATAGAATCGCGGTGTTGACCCTGCACATGTTGTTGATGATACATTCGTCTTTGGAAGACCGATATTGTGCGGCAACCCCCAATTCACTGAATCTGGTAATTGAGACCTATTCTCGCACCCCCGCGTTCCACTCACAGTCTCATTTGTCAGGATAAATCCATCGGAAGTATTTCCGAACCAAATTTTCTGACTGACGGAATTGTAAACAACAACGAACCGCGCATATCCGCCTAAAGAATCAAACTCTGCTAACAAATCTGGGTCGGAAGCCAAATATGCCCTGATTCGCAAAGTGACAGCCTCGTTCATCTTATTCATCAATTCATTGACAAATTGCTCTGGATTGTAGAAACCCTCTTCAATCACAATAGTGTAATTTTCTGTGGAAGAGAGAAATAGACAAGCAAAAATCATGCTTTGCAATGCGTCACTGTATGCGTGTTCTCCCGGATTGTATGCTTGACTAATCTTAAATGTCATTGTTATGTTAGAATTAAGTGTAGAAAAGGTATTGTAATTGGAAGGAAATGTCCATGTCGACAAACGAATTGCCACAATATTGGAAATATCTTCCGGAAGTTCAATGTCAAATTCAGCTGAATTTGGATATTTTGTCGTATCCCTGTCTTCAGAATGTATCGATACATATTTGTGCTGATACATGACTTCACGAGGATTTGCAATGATTGGATGACTTGTAGTTGTATGATTTGTAGAAAAATTCATAATTACAGTATAACACGAAAATTATTTTAAGTGTAAATACTATTATAACATATGTCAAATCAAGGAGTTGCTAATTATGGCGGAAGACAACCAGATAATGTCCAAAATATAAAGCAGTTTGTAATCAATAGTCCCAGTATTGTCTCGTGGATTTATAAAAAAATTACAAATACAATGTTTGTTACACCATCTGACCAAATGACGAATGTATTCATACCCAAAGACTTGTATGTATCTGGCACTTTGAATTCCACATCGGATGCAAACATTAAAGAGAATGTAACTCCAATTTCCAATACAGACTGCGACAAATTGTTTGAGTTGAAACCGAAACAATACAATTTTATCGATGATGCAACCAAAAAAATACATTATGGTCTAATTGCACAAGAGGTTGAGGAAACTTATCCTCTGCTCGTAGGTGAAATGGATAACATAGATGAGAACAACGATTTATATACCATCAAGACTGTAAATTATATGGAGTTAATTCCGATTATGCTAAGAAAAATGCAACAGATGCAAGCTGAGATTGACGAGTTGAGAGAAAAACTTATTTTGTGAATATAGTGTAATGGACTCTCTCGCGAATGATGTTTGGTATTCAGGCATATATAAATCTTTATTGATTTCCAGTGCGGTTGCCTTTTCCATATATTCAACAACGACCGACGCTATATCATTTAATGCTCTGGTATCTGGCTATTCGATTCTCATTTTAGGAATTTCAATGTTGATGTTGTTCGTATTCAACAAATCTACTAACACTTCATCTGTAATGGTGCCTTTTGTATTTTTGTTTCTAATAATAAGCGCGATGTTGTATTTGCTTACGAACAACAAAACTCGTATAATAAATGGGCAAGTTTCGCCGAGTTTTTATAATTTTAGCAACATTTCTGTTTTCTTGGTATTGATTCAAGTGTATTTGATTTATACTCAAATCAGTACCGCCGAATTCAAGAAGGATAAGGTGTTCAATCGCACAACATCACTCTTCGTTACATTGTTATCGGTGTTATCTGGTATAACTACATACATAATTTACACGGTTCTCGTGTATTACACCGCTGACGGATTTTCTCTCATCAATCATTTGCCTTGATGAATTTATATGTTAGTCCATAGTTAGTTTGGGTTTCCCACACACCGGAAATCTTCAAGATAAATGAACCTGATGATTTATTATATACTTCATTGAAAACTTTCACATTGCCATTCTTCATTTGCTCATAAATTTTCATTTGCGGAATTTTGGTTCGGATATTTATTTTCTGCAGGATATGTTCCTCTATTTCCTTCAACTTCGAAACTTGTTCTTTGTGTGTATTTACATTGAAAAGACATCTGTATTTGTTATAATATTTTTCGCATGTAAAATCGTTAATCGTTACGAACAAGTAAATACCATTCAACAGAACTGATGGTGTCGAGTATAAAATTCGTATAAAATTTCCTTCTGTCATAATGTTGTTCTTTATCGGGTCGCAAAAATATATATATTTATTTTCATATTGGTCTATCGTCTTGACAAGATTCATTACTTATCGTATATCCAATCAATCTGTTTATATATTTTACAGTGTATAAGTATAAAAACAAATATATAAGTAGAATAGCATGAAGTACTATGAAACTCATTTTGAAGAATACATACAGAAGGAGAGTTTACATCCGAAACTTGATAAAACATACAATAAGTTTCCTGAAAAACTGTCTGACTTGAAAAACCTCATATTATTTGGTCCCAGCGGAGTCGGCAAGTACACTCAGATGTTGAAATCCATTCGAAAATACAGTCCGAGTGATTTGAAATATGAAAAGAAAATCAGCATACAATACAATAAGCAACAGTTTTTCTTCAAAATCAGCGACATTCATTACGAAGTGGATATGTCTCTGCTGGGTTGTAATTCGAAACTGTTGTGGCATGATATTTACATGCAAATCATCGACAGTATCTCTGCCAAGGTAGACAAGTCAGGTATCATTGTTTGTAAATATTTCAACGAAATACACAGCGAGCTATTAGAGAATTTTTATAGTTACATGCAAAAAAATAGTTCATCGTGTGTCGACCTGAAATTTATATTGCTGACAGAGGAACTAAGTTTCATACCAGATAACATATTGAACTGCTGTGAAATTATACATATCAGTCGTCCTACGAAAACATCGTATGCAAAGTGTTTGCCTTTGCCAACCAAAATAAAGCTGGAAACAATTTCAAACATCAAAGTTCTGCATTTGTATAATGAAGAGTTGATGCTGCAATACAAAATCATATGTGATAAGATAATTTATCAAATGGTCAATATAAAAGAACTCCAATTTCTGAAATTCCGAGATATTTTATATGATATTTTCATTTACAATTTGGACATTACTGACTGTGTTTGGTACATTCTCTCTTCGCTCGTTGAACAGAAGAAGATTTGCACCGAAGATTTGTCTAATATATTGCTAAAGACATATGGTTTTTTTCAATATTATAACAACAACTATCGCCCGATTTACCATTTAGAAAACTATTTATTCTTCTTGGTAAAGATAATTCATGGGTATTAATATAAAGTTTTATAGTTCAATTAATGTATGAACTGTAAAACAGCACTTGATATTTTGGAATTGGACAATACGAAAATAACGCTTGAATGTCTAAAGAAGAAATATCATAAACTCGCACTTCAACACCATCCAGATAAAAATGGGAATACTCCGGAATCCAACGATAAGTTTCGTCAAATTCATGAAGCATATGAACTATTGAAGAGAGAAATTGATGATACTATGGATAAAGAAGAAACAAAGTTGCCTGTATATGCCGAGCTAATTCGAATGTTTATGAGAGAAGGAAAATATAGTGAAGTATTTACAAAAATTATTACAAATATTGTTAGCAACTACAAGACAAAACAGTTTATTTCTGGACTGTTCAAAGACTTGGACAAGGATACTGCGCGCAATGTATATAGTTTTCTAACGAAATACAATATGCTATTCCATTTACCAGAAGATATTTTGGACGAGTTGAGAGAAATCGTCGCGCGTAAATGCGACAATACAGTTGTTTATACATTGAATCCTACTGTAACCGACTTGTTGGAACACAATGTATACAAGTTGTATCACGAAAATGAATTGTTTTTAGTTCCCCTCTGGCACAGTGAATTATATTTCGAATGCGGTCCTAAAGAAATCATCGTTTTGTGCGAACCCCAATTAGAATCCGGGTTGTCAATTGACGAAGATAACAACTTGCATATAGAGTTCAAAATAAAAATAACTGAACTGGTTTTTGACAACAGCCATATACCATTAACTATCGGCAATAAAATATTCAAAATCCCTCGCCACGAATTGTACATGAAGAGAGAACAGTTGTATCGTTTCAAAGGAAAAGGTGTATCCAAAATCAAAGACAATATTTATGATGTTACTGAATTAGCAGATATTGTTGTAAAAGTTATTATTCAATAAGTATTCGAAAATGTTATTGAATAATAAAATAAAAATTTCTATGTTCCCCCATTTTATTTTGTTTTTTTTATATCCACTCGCTACGATTACACTCGCTATGCTTTTGGCTCCACCTTTTTAAAGGTGGACTTAGTCCTTCTTCTTCACAATACGCTTCTTCACAGGCTCCTCAGCAGCAGGAGCGGGAGCGGGCGCCGGTGCAACAGGCTCCTCCTTCTTGGTAAGAACAACCTCCTCCTCTTCATCACTGTCATCCACAAGACTGCTCTCGATGTGGTCATTCTCCTCAGTAACAACCTGCGTCTTCAGCTTCTCCTTATCCTGCGGCTTCGCCTTGATGAAGCACTGTCCCTGGAGAGTAGCCCTCGGCTTCTGGACCATCGCCTGAACCAGCTTCCAATTGGCACTGAACTTTCCATTGATGAACCAGATTCCGCCAAACTGGATGATGCACATAACATTCGAACCCTTCTTCAGGAAATCCAGAGGCGTAGAAACTCCATCGGCACTCGGAAACAACTTATTCGCATCCTCGTCATAAATCTCAGACTTCCAAGCTCCCTCCCACTGCGGAAGCTTGACACGAAGCGTCGGCTTCTTCGAATAGTCGTACTCACCAGTGTTCCTGTCCTTGGGATACTTGAGCATCGGCGTCCAAAGCGCATCAACGACCTCTGAACTCTTGTGAACCTTACCAAACCACTCCTTAGAGTAAATCAGCGCATTCGACTTAATCTTCTCCTCGAAAGCCTTCATATTCTCAAGGAATGCAGTCGTATCTTCATTGGCATACTCGTCACTCGGAAACTGGAGCGACATCTCAAACTTTCCATTTCCCTTCTCCTCACCCTCCGCCTTGTAATCGGAAGCACCCCATGTGAGCATCAAGGGAGTCGATAGGGTGAGACCGGTCTTGGTCGTCGGGTTCAGAATATTTACTGACTTGGCACCCTGCGCTGTCGCCTTGGGGGCGCAGAAGACAAGGGTGTTAACATTAAGCTGGGTGGAATCGGTAATACGCTCTGCCATTTTATAGTAGTATGCTATACACTATGGTCTTGTCTTTAACTCAATTTTTTTTTATTTTAACAAGTTGTCTACAGGGGGAACAAATAACTTTACGAAAAACAACTCAAACAGATTTTTTGTAATTACAATATATGCCATTCATATTGAATCGCACTTCAGCGAATGATTATATAAAATCGATTTCGGACAAATTAGAAGATAAGATGTCCGAGTTGGGTACTTGTAAATTTTCCAAGGACGAAAATTATGTAAAGACGCCAACTTATTCGAATTATGCAGAGGTTTTGAAGATTAATCATCCGCTTGCTGAAATTAAAAAGTTTGCGATACAATACAATTTGAAGGTGTCTGGTTCCAAGCGTGAACTATTGTGTCGCATATTCGCTCATTTGCATTTTTCGGCTGCTTGCTTAAAAATTCAGCAGTTAATGAGAGGTCACATTGTTCGAACATATATGTCCGCACATGGACCGGCATACAAGAATAGGGCACTCTGTACAAATGACACAGACTTTATGACGATGGAACCATTGTCTGACTTGAAGTTTCATTATTTCATCAGTTACAAAGACGATGATGGTTTTATTTATGGTTACGATATGGTGTCACTCTATAACTTGATTGAACAGAATTTGGATGCATCAACAAATCCATACAATCGTAAAAGTTTTCCCAAATCACTGATTGCCGACTTTTATTTAGTGCTACGAACTGCACGATGTTTAAAGATTAGTTTAGATTTGAAGATTGAGGCAGATATCATTTCACCTGCTCAGTCCGTCGAACTCAGAGCGCTTGACTTATTTCAAAAGATTGATGCTTTAGGAAATTACAGTGACTACAAATGGTTTCTCTCTTTAACCAGAAATCAATTGTCCAAATTTATGAGAGAGCTTCACGATATTTTCTCGTATCGAGCACAACTTCTTCCTGAAATGAAACGAAATATTTGTCCGCCACACGGAGAACCTTTTTACAATTTGAATTTACATTACATTCAACATAGTCAGGATATGACCGATATAAGAAATTTTGTTTTGTCAATTATGGAAAAATTTGTGAATCATGGGATTAATACGGACAGTAAAGCTTTAGGAGCATATTATGTTCTGGCTGCGCTTACTTTAGTCAATGAAACTGCTGCTGCGTCACTTCCTTGGTTGTATCAATCAGTTGTCTATCTTTAGGATAGTTATACTTTAGGAACCCATACTATCGTAACAATATATATTATTTGCGTTAAAAACACTTAAAAAGTAATCATATAGATATGTATAATAAAATGACCAAGTCTGCTGCCAAGTCTACTGCTACTGCCACCCCCGCTCCCGTTGTTGTCGCCCCTGCCGTTGCTCCTGCCAAGGAGAAGAAGGTGAAGGCTGCCAAGGTTGAGGAGACCCCCCCTCCCGTCGCCGTTGAGTCCAGCACCGCTGGCGCCGAGTCCGCTGTTGACGAGGCGCCCCTCGCCGACCAGTCGGTTGAGTTCCTCGCCAAGCTCCAGCAGATGGGAACCCTCATCTCCGCTCTCAAGACCGAGTACCGCGCCCTCGAGAAGAAGTGGACTCGCGAGCTCAAGGCTTCCCAGAAGCAGAGTGTTAAGCGCAAGCGCAAGGCTGGAAACCGCGCTCCCTCTGGATTCGTCAAGCCCACGCTCATCAGCGACGAGCTTGCCAAGTTCCTCGAGAAGCCCACCGGCTCTGAGATGGCCAGGACGGAGGTTACTCGCGACATCAACAAGTACATTCGCACGAACAACCTGCAGGACAAGGAGAATGGTCGCAAGATTAACCCCGACAAGAAGCTTGCGTCCCTCCTCAAGCTGAAGGCTACTGATGAGCTCACCTACTTCAACCTCCAGCGCTACATGAGCCCTCACTTCGCCAAGGCGAACAAGGATGCTGCTGCCTCTGCCTAAATCCATCCACCTTTAGAAAAGGTGGAGCCAAAAGCCAAATTATTTTTAACTGCTTAATAAGCATAATATATTTGTCTCCGCTTTTCAAAAAGGTGGACACAAATAATCGTTTAGTTCTTGCTTCGCTTTTTACACGAAGTTATGAAAGGTGGATAAGGTTGATTTTTTATACTTGCATATAGTAAATGAGCACCCCTTTTGAACAATTCAAAGCGAAGCGCGCGACCAATTTAAGAAACATATACAGTTTGAACTGTAAGAAAGTAGCCCAATATTATAATAACCTGATTTACCGTGTGTCTCGTTCAGGTTCTTTAAATAAGTCTGTTCAAATTGGAAAACTTATGACGGAATATAAAAATCATTTGTTGATTTTATCAAACAAGCTTGATGTTGATATCCAAGCAGTGCAGAATCTGGTTGTTCCAACCATCATGCCATGCACAAATAAAAAGGCATTGCTAATCGGAATAAATTATATAGGAACCAGGTACCAACTGAATGGATGTATCAATGATGTTAACTCAATGACTTCAAAGCTTTCGACCGATTTCGGATTTACTGATTTTACCACACTCACCGATGAAACACCGGTCAAACCCACAAGAGACAATATATTGAGCGAATTTACCAAACTTCTTGCAAATGCCCAAAGTGGTGATTTATTGTTTGTCTTGTACAGTGGTCATGGTTCTTATATTTTAGATAAAAATGGTGACGAGGAGGATGGGCGTGATGAAATGATTATTACATCTGATATGAAGGGGATTGTCGACGACGATTTGAAGGCTATCATTCAAGCCAACTTGAAGAAGGATGTCACATTGTTTGCTATGTTTGACAGTTGTCATAGTGGAACTATTCTTGACTTGAAGTATCAGTATTTGGACAGTTTGAACTATGAAACTTTTATGGAAAATGACAAACAGTTAGAAACACTCGGAAATGTGTTGTTAATCAGTGGATGCGCCGATGCTCAAACAAGTGCGGATGCGAATATAAACAATGTGTATAATGGTGCGATGACTTGGTCAATGTTACAGACGCTGCAACCCAACATAACATGGTCAGATTTGTTGAAGAATATGCGCACCGCGCTCAAAGGTGCCGGATTTGCTCAACTCCCTCAAATGTCATCGGGTAAGATTGTTGACATAACAGGTAAAGTGTTCTTGTAAGTTTCATGACTGTGTAAATTGAGAAAAATGATATAAAAACATAAAATGAGTTTATATTATTATGGTTTCTTCTAATGATTTTGATGAACTCAATGAGCACGATGAGCATTTGACAATGACATATGAAGATTTTCTTGATATTTTTTACGCCGATTCCACAATTCAATTTCTGAAGCGATGGACAATCAATATTTTTAATATATACTTCATTTGGACAACTGTGTCGGCAATTAATTCCACATTCACAAATATGTCATCGTATTATGAGGAAGCAATGACGCCCAATCTTCCATTTTGCGAAGCACCATTTGCAATGACCCCGTATATGGCACAAGGTGCATCGGCGATGGCACATTTACCATATGTCCCCCTACTTCTCCTTGGTATTTTCTATGCGAGTCCTGACATTGTGCCTTCATTCGTTGGTCCAAATGCAGGTAAAATTAAGAACCTGTTGTGGGTTCAAACCGTATTGCAGATATTCACATCGGTTGGAGGGCATATGTTGCCGAACCCAAGAATGGTGCTGAATCAGGAATTTTCAATTTCGCTCGCATTTGTATTTCTGTATTTGTTCTTTGATTTCACTACGACCGACAAGTGGTTAATTGATTTCGGGGCATTTGCATCGGTGACAGTTATAAGCATAACAGGATATTTATATTTTGGAATTATGCCAATCATTTTTACATTGTTTATCGTAGCAGTTTTTCTAAGCTATATGATTTCCAGTGCGTTTGGTTTGCTCACTGATTATAGTAACAAACTGCTGCTTACTATTTTCATTCCCACAGCAATCATTCTCGCAATAGAGACTGCTGCTTGTGATTGGTTGCAATCGAATATCAGTTACTTGTTGCCGTATCATTTGTTGTTTGATATTTTGTTCTGGCAACTTCTTGGAAGCGCAATTGATATCATCATTGTCAGCCCGGTTCCAGGTCGGTTTTTGCGCCAACATAAATTTGATTAGGTTGCGCGATCCTAAAAAAAATTTTTATTTTCTAAGCGAAGAAGAACCCGTCGTTGCTCATAATTTCTTTTAGTTCGACAACCGATATATTACTATTCATTATCTTCACGCATTCGAATTTTTGAATTTCATCGTGCATTTCGGAAGACAAATCAAACATCGCATTAATCTTTTGTAATAATTCATAATCCTTAATGTATTTTGTGTTTTGTAACAACCAAACATAAAATCCACAGTCTCCTTCACCGATACTCTTGCAATATTTCTTGAACAGCTTCAATGTATTATGCAGCGTTGGCGAACCTTTGTCCGAGGACAAATTGTAATCAGTGCCAGACAGAACACATATTTCTCTCAATTGGGTCTGTGTAATCCCAAGCTTGTTTAGAATTTCTACCACATCATACAGCACGACCGTATGATTTAGTAGACTCAAATATTTTATGATTCGTGGGCATCCGTACACAAACATGTCCATGTCTTCACTCATGCACGCCCACACTTTCTTTTTTGTAGCCAGCATGGCACACAGTTCGTCGGCTTCTCCAGGCGCGTCGTAATATGTCGCACCATATGCGCGTATCAGTTCCTTGACTTGCTGGATTTGCTGCTTGCTTATGTAAATAAATGTTCGCTTCAACATATCCATGGTGTTAGCAATCTCTTGCTTTTCAGTCGCATCCAATTCAGGATTCAGTTTGAGGGATTCGTTCAGCTTATCATATTCGTCCCGCGCTTCTATCTTATTTGTTCTCCTCTTTTGCAGTAACTCCATTTTTTCAGCCGGTGGTTTGCCGTCGAATACAAAGATAGGGATTATATTGTAATAACGAAATAGCCCCAACATCAGATACATATTTTCAAGTAGCGTGTCATCTGCTGCAAATTTGTAGAGGTAAATACTGATATCTACTGCAATTTTTTTACCTGTTAGTTCGGACAAAGGAGTCACTTTAATTTCATCACCACATTGTTCTCTTAAAAACCTGTTCAAATTCCTGATACCCATTTTTATAGTATTTTCTATTTTTTTATTGTATGAATTTCACAGATTTGTATCTCAATTTTATTCATCCATTCCACTTTTCCACATTTGGAAAGGTGGAGCCAAACACTATTTTATTTACTTTACATTCGTTTTTTTGCACAACCTTTCATTGCTTCGCGAAAAATGTTGTCTTTAAGTAGGAAAATCGATAATATATATAAAACGAAGATTTTCTGTTTTCCAAAAGTGTTTTCGAAAATCGATTTTGGACATTTATAAATGTCCAAAATCCAGTTTACTTACAAAGTCTTGGATTTTCGATTTTTGTGACTGAGAAAAAAGTTATGGTCTGGCGACAGAAAAAATAATTTCAACTTTGTGAGCATAATTTTTTCGGATATACAATTTATTGCGATTGCGTTTGTTTAGGGAAATTATTTTGTTGACAAATAGTATAGTGAAATGGAAACAGTTTCCAGTGAAAATAGTGAGATTTCCATTCAAAAATTTGAATGTGCAATGTGTAATTATACATGCTTTAAGAAACAACATCTTGTTCAACATTTTAACACGATAAGGCACAAAAACAATTCTGGCAACAGCGTTGCCATTGTTGGCAACGAGACTGAATGCAACACTTGTAAATGCGGGAAAATATACAAAGACCGAACGGGGTTGTGGAAACATAAGAAAAAATGCACGGTTATTGTTGGAACACAAGATACAAAACAAGATAATAATATATTGATGACTCTTGTATCAGAAATTGTAAAAAATAATAATGAGATTCAGAAACAAAATATTGAATTGCAAAAACAAAGCATCGAAATGCATAAACAGAATCAAGACTTACAGAAGCAGATGTTAGATATTTGTAAAAACGGTATTATTTGTAATAACCAAGTCAACTCCAATAACAAGACATTCAATCTGAATCTATTTTTACATGAAGAATGTAAAGATGCTATGAATCTGTCCGAGTTTTTGGAATCCATCAAATTCCAATTAGCTGATGTGGAGGCTGTAGGCGAACTTGGTTATGTCAATGGAATCTCCAAACTTATTATTGAGAATTTGAAAGGTCTTGATGTAACCAAACGACCAATTCATTGCACAGATGAAAAGAGAGAAATCATCTATATCAAAGAAGCTGGAGTATGGACAAAGGATGAAGATTATAGCAAGCTGCGCAGATTGATTAAAACTGTTTCCAATCGAAACTTTAAGCATACACGATTATATAAAGAAAAGTACCCCGATTGTATCAGAAGCGAATCCAAATACTCCGATACTTATAATAAGATTATTATAGAAGCAACCGGTGGTGGGTCTAAATGCAATGATTATGAGAGTGAAAATAAGATTATGAAGAAGATTGCTAAGGCGATTACTATTGATAAATCCGAATTTTTAACAAAGTCATGAATCCACCTTTCATTGCAATAGTAGAAAGGTGGATTTACCCAAGTTCCGCAATCGTCATTCTCATATTTGTCAACAAAAATTTGTGATTTGTGCCATTGTAGAATAAATCACTTGCACGCCGAACACCATCCAACATACTTGATGATTTGTAATTCTTCTCAATAAATCGACAAAATTCCATTTGGTTTTCTTGTGTTTGTTTGAATTGTAACATAGAATCATTATTCTTATTGCACCAAGAGAGAAAGGATTGATAGTTGTTCAATAGAACGCTTTTGATTATGTAGTATGCCAACACATTTGTGTCTTCCTTGTATAACATCTCTCTCAGCATGCGTGCTTTGTCAGAACCAGAATACAAATCTCTGTAATCGAGACCCATAAAATGAAGTACCTTTACCAATTGGAAGAAGCTGTAACTTCTCTCATAATTTATCAAGTCTTCAAATGTATTTAGAAACTCTGATTCGTTGGTTTTGTTTCGCAGAGAGAAAAAGCTACAAAACATAAGGTTTATCATCTCAGCCCACACCTCAGTATATGCTTCAAATAAATTCACCTTGGAATTCACATTGAAAATATTCAAAATATATTTGGTGCTTGCAGATATATCCATGCTTGAGAAATCGAGTCCAAAACTGTGGAAGGATTCGTGAATAAACACTTTGAACCACTCTTCTTTCCGAAAAATAACAATCTCTGAATTCACTGGACATCCCCAAGTGAACGCCGTGTTGACATTCCCTGCATTCAACACAGTCGATTTTGAATCTGGTAATCGTTTGTCGAGAGAAGTCATATAGATATACAACACAAGTGTGTTCGAGCACTGTTTCGCCGAGTATTTGTTCAGTATAAACAACCACATAATGATTGAATCGATATACTTGTCGTATATGTTCAAATCCACATTGTTCGACAAATCTTGTGTTATAAAATGCACTTGGTATTTTCTCTCTAAATATGAAAAGGAATATGTGATTTCAGACGATGAATGCTCATCTATGTGCTTCATAACCTCTACAGGTAAGTCGCTTGATTTAAATGTTTTTGGTCTTGTTATGTGTCCGGCATTTGTTATGCTTTTGACAATACCTTTATAGTGCGGTTTTGGTTGATTGTATGCATCCATCAAATCGTCATACAAGTTCAATATATACCCATCCGTTTTGGAATTCTGTTTTACAGGAGCTATGTGCTTCCGAAATAGCAGCATTAGCTGCTTGCTCTGTTTAGTAAATTTCATATCTTATGATAATATATGATGAGATTTAAATTCGTAATAATAAAATATAATTTATGTTATATTTTATCAAATGAAATATGAAATGATGCCGCTCACTATTTGTTATGGAACTATTGATAAACAAATCGATGTTACTAAAATTTCAATTGACAAATGTAGTCATGCAAATAAATTAATTATACCAAATGGCGATGCAACAAGGTCAGCTTTATTCGGTGACCCAGCTACAGGTTACTTGAAGTATATATTCATAAGAAACAACATTACTCAATATACATCGGTTATTGATGAAACCCAAGAAATTATGATTGAACATGGCATTGAACATGTGTTGCAAAGCATCCACCAGAAACTGAAACTTGACTACGGGACATTCTACGACGAATATCCGGAACAACTCATGGCGGTCAAATACATTAAAGGGCACGAAAAGGTATTGGAACTCGGTGGGAATATTGGGAGAAATAGCTTGATTATCGGTTATCTGTTGAATAAGTGCAACAATAACAACTTTGTTACACTTGAATCAGACCCAGATATATCAGCAAAACTAAAACATAATCGCGACATAAATAACCTTGATTTTTTTGTTGAAGATGTGGCGCTGTCAAAACGAAATCTAATTCAAAAAGGGTGGAATACTATTGTTAGCGACGAAGTTTTGGAAGGATATAAAAAGGTCAACACCATAACTTTGGATAATCTGAGAGAAAAATATAAGATAGATTTTGACACACTTGTTCTGGATTGCGAAGGGGCGTTTTATTACATATTGACCGATATGCCTGAAATACTTGATACCGTAAATTTGATTATCATGGAAAATGATTACAGTTGTATTGAACATAAAGAGTATGTTGATAATGTCTTGATAAAGAGGGGGTTTTCAATCGATTACACGAACAATGCTGGACGAGGACAAGAACCATATGTTAGGTGTTGTTTTGATAACTTTTTCGAAGTTTGGATAAGAGGAACTCGACCATAAGAGGAACTCGACTATGAAACTTCGCGACGAAACTTGTCTCGTATCAACATCAAATCGTTAAACACTATTGGAGGAGACCCTCTTGAATGATGGGTCAGCTTTGCATTATTTGTAGCCAACAAAAGATTCTTCAAATCCTCATTTTGAGAAAATTTTGCATATTGAGCATTGTACATTTCTTCCTTATTTCTCTTGCTGTTTGTGTCAACCGATACTTCAGGTGGACGAAGAACAACACCCTTTGACTTCCCAGATTTACCTCCTGCCACTTTGGCTAAAAACGGGTCTTTTGATAATTCACTTCCCGAATCAAGTGCAAATGTGTCATAAAACGCTCGGTTCTGCTCTTTGAATTTTGACGCTTGGTAGTAGTGCTCTACACTTGCCCATTTTTTTCCATCCAATGTAAACTCGTGAACCCATAAATTAGACAATTTTCTTCGCCAATCGGGAATTCGAGCCAACTCAACGAAATCCTTCATTTGGTCGGGTGGGATTTTCTCTCCAGGTCCTTTTCCAGGAAGAGGTTTTCCTGTTGATTTTGAATAGAATAATAATACAATGTCATCGTCATAAAGTCCTCTCATCTTGACATCACTCAACTCTTCATATTGCTTGTCTAACAAATCATCTTCATCGTCACCATCCCCTGTTTTCTTGCCAGAAGTCTTGAATTTCTTGAAATCGGGGATGAGGGCAAAGGGACCTGCATTCTTCTCCATACACTTGTCGACAACCATTCGCTTGATATCATATGGAATTTCTGAAAATTTAAAAATTAACTTTTTTCTATAGCCGATAACTTTGTAATTCTTAGGCATGTAATCGACCATGATATAGAATTCTGGTTGGAAAATGCCGCGATTTTCAAGAACAGTGTCATTCAGTTGTCCACACTTCAATACATTCTTCATGTCACCATTTTTGTAATCCTCACTCGAGAGGATGATAAACTTCACATTCAAAACTCGCTCCAATGTAGAAACAGCCCATGTGTCAGCAAAGTAATCTTTCGTCTTGATTTTGATTTGTAATTGTTCTTTTGATTCTATACCTTTCATAAACTTAAACTCTTCCAACATTTGGTTTGTAATCTTCTTATTGTTCACCAGTTGGTCGTGTTCCGCTTTGATTTTCGTCGCCGTATCGAATAGTTCCTTTTTTTCAGCTCGGTCAATTGTGTTTTTGAAACCATCTTGGAGAACCACAAACTTTGCATTTAATTCTTTGATTTGTTCAGTTTCCGAAACAATTTGACTGTGATACATATCATACATTTCGCGATAGTTGGTAAATACGGCATCAGTCACTTCATCAGCCAACTTTTTGCGCAATTTCATAATTGATGTCTGCTGCGCTATATTAGAAAAAGCGTCGCGAATGCTCGCGAAAAAACCGTCTGCACCACCTTCGTTATCTACAATCGAATAGTTGTCGTTCTTCATATACTTTTCAATCCAACTATCTGATGGTTTCTCCTGATATTGTTTTTTGGTCTTCTTCGCATCAGCTTCCGTCTCTTCGGGTAATAACGGAGGAATATGAGCGCCTTGGGTCAAAATAAAAGTGTCCTTTCGTTCTCTCGGTATCTCATAGTGAACAACCTCTTCGACATATTCTTTTACAACAGTCTTCTTTACAAGCGGCACTTCGGGGACCTTTCGTTTCTTTTGTATCATTTCTTTGGTGACAAACTTGTAAATAAGTGGTTCGTCAAATTGCTTTATGTCCAAGTTGTTTTTGTCATCCATCATTTTCATTGGTTCATCCGAATGCAGTTCGAATACGCCGACTTGCATAACCTTGTCATTTTGTTTGACTAAATAGATAGGAAAATAAACAATATCATGTTCTTCAAATGTGTGTTTCGCATTTCCGACTGCTACAATGACATCTATTCCTAATAATTCCATTTGATACAAGTTTGCTTCTAATTTCAAATCAGATTTGTCAACGCTCTTTAGTTCTGGATAACTAATTTTATTGTTTATATTCGATATTACCATGTTCTAATTTACAAAAATATTTTATATTGTTTGAACAATACAAAATATTTACGAAGAAACATCCGTCTTTACCAAAACACATGTTTCTTCATAAACTTGTCATTTCGCAATTCTTCAATATAACGCCACATCAATCGCCTTCGAGACACAATTTCAGAATTTTTTTCATTCGATTCAAATTCAACTAATATTGAAATAAGAATATCCTTTGCACATTTGTTCAAACCTTTTGCAATACCATAATAATTGCAAATTCGCAATATTTGTTGAACTGTCATATTCAATTGATAATTCAGCTGCTGCGACACTTTATAATCTTCAGTTTGATTCTCATATTCACCCAATAGATTAGAAACATCAAATGGTTCCGTCATATTTGTATTCGTATCATCTATAAAAAAAGATATATTCTCGTCTGACATCAATTGTAAGTTATATACAATTATATTTAAGCGTTTTTTTACATTTCAATCAAATCCATAAACTTGAAAACCGACTTATTCGTCAAACTCTTGTAATCCTTAACCTTACTACAAGCCAACTTGTTAATTAGCTCCGGAATCGTCATACCATCAATTGGTTCGTAATTCACTGCATCATACAAGTCCTTCTTATACAACAAGGCAATGTTTTCCGTCAACTCATCAACCTCATTCTTCTTGTTATCCAATGAAATATTCATATGCAACTGGCTAAGTAATTTCCGAGTAATTTCCACAATCTTCTCCTTTGTAATAATATTATTGCTCATCAAATTCATGAAGAATGCGCTGAGCGCCTTTCGCTTCTCATTGTCCTTGTTAATCTTACAGAACCTGTCATAATCAACGGTCGACTCCACATACTCAATCAAATCAAACAACTCGGTAAACTTGTTCAAACTATTCTCAAACACAATCTTCATTTCTCCATATTTGGAGAGAAGGTCAGAATACAAATCAGCATATATCTTGGAGAAGAATCTATTTGTGGATGCAATATCAAATATGATTGTGCTGACACGCGACATGTCGTCATCGCTTGACTTGGCTGCAATTATATTATCAATAATATCAATAATCTTATTCCGCATATCAATGTAGTTCTTGTCCGTCATCTTATTCAAATGCGAACGGATTGTATCAATAGTTGCATCAATGCCGCTCTTGTCCTCCAACTTTGTCGTTTGGAAAGAACGGACCACGGACCAATCCTCGTCTGCGCCCCTCTTCTTCTTAATAGGCTCAACCTTCATTGGATTCTCCTTCTTCTTGAATACCGGAGTCTTTACATAATCAGGCGAGCCAACCTCTTTTGCCAGAGCCGATATGACTCGCATAACATCATCTGGTAACACTAAATTAAACCCATTGAAGGCAATGTCATTGAAATCCTTTAGGGTATACTTAAGTGTGACTGCCATTTGTATGTATAATGACTTCTTGTCAATATGCATTTATATCAATTTTTTTATTAAATATATAAAATGGTGTAAAATACACTTAAACACTTTTATTCTAATTAACATATAATGTCAACTGCTGTAAATACCGTTAGTAACACCGAAGAGGAAAATTTCGACTCTTCATATGAAATCAGTTCATGGGATGAGCTCGATATTGACCCGAATATTTTGAGGGGCATCTATGCGTATGGATACGAGAAACCGAGTCCCATCCAGCGAAAGGCGATTCGCCCAATTATTGCCGGAAAGGACATTATTGGTCAGGCTCAGTCCGGAACTGGAAAGACAGCGACCTTTTCCATCGGTGCTTTGAGCACGATTCGCATTGACGAACCTACGACACAGGTCCTTATTTTGTCCCCAACGAGGGAGCTCACAATGCAGACGGCAAAGGTTATCACAAGCATCGGTGGCATGATTCAGGGTCTCAAGGTTCAGACCGTGTTTGGCGGTTCTCAAATCGAAGAGAGTAACGGATTTTCCAGCAAAAATGTGCCGCACATAATGTGCGGTTGCCCTGGTCGCGTGTTTGATATGATTCGTCGTGATAAGATGACTTGCAGGAACCTTCGTCTTGTCATCATCGACGAGGCGGACGAGATGCTATCAGCAGGGTTCAAGGAGCAAGTGTACGGAATCTTCCAGCATTTTAACGACGACATCCAGGTTGCTCTGTTCAGTGCAACTTTGCCACCAAATATTTTTGCAATCACTGACCGATTGATGCGAGACCCGGTCCAAATCTGCGTCAAGGCGGAGCAACTGACTTTGGAGGGTATTTCTCAGTTTTATGTCGCGGTTGACGACGACCGTCAGAAGTATGCGACTCTGAAGCATATTTTTTCGTATTTGACGGTTTCCCAGTGCATCATTTATTGCAATAGTGTGAAGCGGGTTGCTGACCTGTATGAGGCAATGCGAGAGGATGAGTTCCCCGTCTGCTGCATCCACAGCAGCATGGACAAGGGAGCGCGCGAGTCATCGATTGCTGATTTCCGGAACGGCAAGTCGCGTGTGCTGATTTCTTCGAATGTCACCGCCAGAGGAATTGATATTCAGCAAGTCAGCATTGTTATTAACTTCGATGTTCCCAAGGATGTTCATACTTATTTGCATAGGATTGGTCGCAGTGGACGATGGGGTCGAAAGGGAGTTGGAATCAATTTCATTACGAGGCGCGATATCAGCAAACTTAAGGAGATTGAACAGTATTATTCAAGCGAGATTCGTGAGATGCCAGCGAACTTGGACTTTCTAGTCCACCTTTAGAATCCACTTTTGAAAAAGTGGAGCAAAACCTCACAAGCATACCAAATAAAACTCTAAGCAATCTTATCCGATGTATATTTTGCTCCACTTTTCATTACTCCATGAAAAAAGTGGATTTGGCTCCACCTTTCCCAAAGGTGGATTCGTAGAACAATATCATTTATTATATTTTCCCAATATACTAAATGTCAGATTTAAAGAATATGAGCGAACATTTCAAGCCACCGATTTATTACAACTCCAAACGGATGGAATTAAAACAACATATTATCGATGACTTGGAACTCGTTAAAACGATTGATGCGTCGGGAGCACCAATTTATTCCTATTGTTTGAACACTGAAAATGAACTATCTGTAACAGTTACGCCACAATTGTGCCAATATTACACGACAGATACAGATTTTCTGAAAGACAATCAAACCCTATTGAAAACATACAAAAGACAGCCGAAAATTGCGTCTTACAAAGAAATGCTCGACTTATGGAAAGAAATTAAGTCAGATACGGGTTTCAAAGAGAAATATTATTACTTGGATTGGCAAATGTTAGAGCATTTGAATAAATCAGAAACATTTTTAGAAGTGATGAGTGTCTACAATATGGCATCACCCATCATTTCTCTCTTCATTCCAATCATACTATTGATTATTCCATTCTTTGTCATTCGATTGAAAGGTTTAACTGTCACTATGTCAGAATATATTAATGTATTAAAAGTCATAATTTCCAATCACGCAATTGGAAAACTTTTCACGCGATTTGCAGATGTCTCATTGAACGAGAAAGTGTATATGTTATTGTCGGCTGCATTTTATGTTTTTTCCATATATCAGAATATACTCGTTTGCTATCGATTCAACAAGAACATGCACAAGGTTCATCAGTTCTTGAAGGATACCGAAGTGTACTTGGACAATACCACAGAAACAATGAACAATTACTTGTCCTATTCGTCCAAATTGATTACTCACGAGAGGTTTAATGAAGTTCTTCGAGAGAAAATGACCATATTGCTACAATTCAAACAATCCATTGGTTCTATCTCTGAATATAAGCTGTCCAATTACAAGAAGGTATTTGAAATTGGATATGTATTGAAATACTTTTACCAGCTGTATGAGGACCCGGTCTACAATTCTGCGTTCATGTATTCGTTTGGGTTCAACGGGTACATTGATTGCATTGAAGGTCTTCAATCGAATATCGAAGAGAGAAAAGTCAACTTTGCAGATTTTACTGATGATTTCAAGAAAGCGAGAATCATAAACAATTATTACGCTTGTTTGAAAGATGCGGCGCCAGTCAAAAACACAATTAAGTTTAAGAAGAATATGATTGTCA
>JACCDO010859718.1_pt1 | contig 42530 bp, 48 predicted proteins | sample 7446101 | NCBI WGS metagenome assembly JACCDO01 (sample SAMN15323440, study PRJNA562643) | freshwater metagenome | isolation source: river surface water | place: USA:Blue River Watershed | collected 2017-08-16 | reverse complement strand
GTGAGCTTCTTGTAATTCATCGTTACAATCAAGTTGTAATAAAAAACGTTTTTCATTTTGATGTAAAACTTCATCAGCATAATCTAATAACACATTACGAGATACTTCAAAGTTAACAAATGGTTCTTCTTTTAAAAATAAAGTAATATTATTACGTTTACAATATTCTTTACAAATATTAATTGTATCATCAACAGATCCAGTATCTAAAATAATAAAAGTATTGGTATAATCTTTAACAGAATCAAAACTGACTTCAATACGTTTTTCTTCATTTTTGATCATCATAACAAGAGCAATTAAGTCTTTGTAGGATCTTTTTTTACTATTTAATTTTTTAGACATTTTTAATGAATAAGTTATTAATAATTAAAAATGATAAAGTTTAAATAGTAAAAATTAAAAGTTTAAAAAAAGTTGTAAAATGATTTTTAAAAAACAGAACCTGATTTTTTAAACTATTTAAATATTATAAATACTTAATAATAGTATAAAGAGTAATTAAAATGAATCGTAATAAAAAAAAGAGGGAAATTAAATTTCAAAAATTATATGAATGTAGTTTATTAGAACAAGATGACTATTGGAAACAATTTTTTGAAAATCTTAGTAGAGGTAAAAGTATAAAAAAATTACTTTTGAATGATGGAAATATAGAAATTGTTCAAAAAGGTAAAAGTATTGTTTATGTTTATAAAGATAAAACTCCTGAAACTATTTTACTAGAATGTAAAGAACTAATTAGACAAAAATTACATCTTCATTCTAAAAAAGATATTTATAATAATCAACATTTATGGAGTACAGAACAAAATGAATTATCCACTTTAACTCAACAAGATGATTGGAAAAAAATTAGAAATAAAAATATGCGTTATTTTTTAATTATGAAATATTCTATATCTATTAAACATTCAAAAAATTTAAACTGGAAAATAGCAAATAATTTATTTAAAACAATTACAGATGCATTATTTGTTATACATACACATAAAAGTGCTGATATAGTTATGCAAAATGGTGTTATCTTTAATATTAAAGATATTGTAGTTACAGATAAAAATATTATTCATAATCTTCGAATTGATTTAGATAGTCCTGTTAAAAAAGAAAAAAAAGATATCAAATTAAGTTTATGGGACAAATATTTAAATAATATTACTAAAATGTATAATGAAAGTAAATTCGATAAATCTTTGTTATCTTCTATCCATAAAGATAATAATGAAGAAAATGAAACATTTGAAATTTTTAATAATAATGATGAAGATGATGAATATGAAACAATTGCTATAAATTAATATCTTTATTTTATTACTTTTAATTATTACTTTATACTCATTTATTTTTTAAAATTGATTTTTTTGTATTTAATCTAAACTATTTATATACTTTTTATAAAATGTTACGTGTTATTGATTATAGTGAAAAAGCGATTGCTTTAGTAGGAGACACTTTTTCTATTAAAGATAAAATTAAACAAATTGGTGGTACATTTAACAAATCTTTACATATTGATAATAGTACTGTTCCTGGTTGGATTTTTCCAATAAATAAAAAAAATGAAGTAGAAGAGTTAGTTAAAAATAATCCTTCTACTAAAACAGCAACCACTAAACAACAATCGTATACTGTAAATGATCATAAAGCTTCTATTTCTATTGATCCAAAGATTACACATGAAATGTTTGCGAATCTTTTAAATAAGTATGAAATGTTAGAGGCAAGAGTACAATATTTAGAAGATCAAATAGGTAATAAACAACCTTTATCTTCTTCTAAAAAAACAGTATCTGTTTTACCAAAATCAAGTAAACAAACTAAAAAAACAGAATCTTCAGATGAAGAAGAAGGTGAACAAGAAATTAAACCAAAACGTTTTTTATCTGATATTTAAATCTTTTTAAAATCTTTTTTACTCTTAATAGAGTAAAAAATAGTTAGTGTATTATTTAATCACTATCTTCATTATTTTCTTCTTTTGGTGTATGTCTAGTACAAAATTGACTATTCTTTACAGATTTACCTTTACATTGTTCATTATTTTTTAATATTTGACTACAACGAGGTTTTTCTTCTTTCACTTTTTTAACCTCTTTTTTACTTTTACTTTCTTTTATTTTTTCTACTTTTTTTTCTACTTTAACTTCTTCTTCTTTATCATCTTCCTCATTATTATCTTCTTCTTTATTATCTTTTTCATCTTTTTTTTCTTTACTATTTAAACTATTTGAACTATTTGTATTTTTGATAGAAGTAGAAGACGAAATAGCGTAATGTTTTAATAATGCATTTTCAACTAAAGAATTGAAATCATTTTGATTTATTTTTATATTAGAAACAGTTTCAATGTTTTTAGAAAGATTTGTTAAAAAACTATTCCATTTTGTATTAACAATTTCTTCATTATAAAGATTGCTTTTTGCTGTTATTGGTATAAATGCAATAGACATTTTTATTATTAATTAAAAATAGTAGTAAAATAGTATAAAAAATCAATTCAGACGAAGAACATAGTTCCCCATAACCTCCTCTTTAATAATTTATTTATTATTTATTATTTTTATACTAAAAAGTATAAAAAAATACTTACTTATCATGTTATCCTTTAAAAAATAATTAAAGTATAAGTTTTAAAGGGCAAGCGCAAGTTCTTTTATCCAGTTTTCAATTGTTTTTAATTCAGATATATCACTATAAATTGTTAAAACAGGTAATTTTGTATTTGAAATCCATTTATTATGTTGATTCTCTAAATCATTTAAATAATCTAACGGTATAGATTCTTCACCTTTTCTTGATCTCCATTTTATACGATCATTACATACACTAAAATCTGTTTTAACATAAATTAAACCATGTATAATAGATGCATTTGCAAACCAATCAAACCATTTTGTGTAAAGTTCCCATTCTAATGCATTTAAACATCCACTTTCTTTTAACATTTCTGCAAATACATATCTATCAGTAAGAATACATCTTTCTGTTAAGAAAATATTACACTCAGAAGGATTTTCTTCCCATTTACGAATAGCATTCATCATACTTGTATAACGTGTAATAAAAGCTGAATTTTGGAATGTATAACTCCAACGTTTTTTATCTGTATAAAACAATTCTAATAAACTAACACCATTTTCATCTTTCATAGATAACCAGCTATCAACAGGTTCATCGATGATATTCCAATCTTTAAAATATTCACGAATATGTTTTAACATGGTTGATTTGCCAGCACCAATGTTACCTTCAATTGAAATAATAATAGGTTTAGTATTCATTTTAGTTTACTTTATTAAATTAAATTATAATTATTTTAAATATGAATTAATATAATACATATATCTTTATATTAATTTTCAATTTTAAAAAAAATGAAAAAAAACTAATACAAAATAAATTTAGAATTAAAAATGTACTAGTTTTTTTATTAATTATATAAAATTAATAAAAATAATTTATATTTATTTATTATTTGTATGAAGAAAGAATATTGTTATATTTTTCATAGTTAGTTATATTTTGTTTTTCAATGGAGTTTTTAATTTCAAATAAGTCAGTAAAAGTATCTACATTATCAATAATAGTAGGAGTTGTATTATTTTTTAAATTAATCCATTCAATACGATTACCTTTATTGTGTAAATATTGTATACCAGGTTGTAAGTCTGAACTACCAGCAATTATAATTGCAGTATCAAAATGATTTGAATATTTAATAATATCTACAATCATTTCTACATCTAAAGTTTGACGTTTATTGTTACTTGAATTAGAAGTATTAAAATGTTTATCTTCGTTTGAATCATTGTTATATGATTTTGTAATGACTTTATATCCATTGTATTTTAACCAAGTAAAAAAACCTTGTTGTTTATCATTATTAGAATCAAGTATTCCATAAAAATAAGCTTTATAATAAGAGTTTTGACCAATTACACATTTTAGGAGTTTATTATAATCAATTTCAATATTTAATTGTTGAGCAAAATGAAATAAATTATTTCCATCTATAAAAATAGCTATTTTACCTTTATTTATATTCATATTTTATATATTAAAAAATTACGTAAATGTATTTATTAATACATTAATAAATAAGTCTTTAATATTAATATTTTAATAATAATTTATTTTTCATCTGAAGATTCGGAAGAATTTGTTTCTTCTTCATCTTCGTTTGCTTCTTCTTCTGCTTCATATTCTAACATTTCTTTACTTTTAATATAAATAATTAATTCACCTAAATTACCAGCTCTCATCTTAATTTTTAATGGTAAATCTCTTTGAATAAACATATGAACTGTATTACCTGATTGACCTGCACATTTAGTAAGTTGAGTAATGGTTTGAGTGTTGTAAGTTTGTATATAATTATTTGGTAAATTTTCACCTTCACCATCTTCTTCAGTATTAATAACTAATTCTCTTTCTACAAGTTCACCAGCGTCACATGAAAACTTAAGTTGATTATTATTACAAGATAATTTAATTTCTGGACTAATAGGATGAAGAATTTTCATTTTTTGAAATTCTTTACTACTAATAATTAATGGACCTTTATATTCATTATTAGTATCTGCACCAAGTTGAATATCTTCTGGACGATTATAACTAATTTTGATATAAGTAGTAATTTTATTTTTTTCAGTAGCTTGTTCAACAGTAATACCTAAACGTAATGGTTCAGCTTCAGTAATAAAAATAGTAATTGTATCTTTCTTTTTAATTGTTTTTAACATTTTATAAAAAGTTGAACTATTGACTAAAAAATGAATAGGTTTTGCACATTTAAATACATGGAAATCATCTTTATTTAAAAGAATTTCTAACCATTGTTCATTACGTTCATCACGTTGATTTAAAGATATACCTCTTTCATTTACTGTAAATGGTGCCCATTTAACTACATTAGATAATAATTCACTTAAAATTTTTACAACAAATGCGTCGTTTTCTTTTGTTTTTGCTCTAAAAAGATAATTAACAGTTTCAGACATTTTTTTAATATTGATTTAAGATATAGATATTTTATATTAACAATTGTTTAAATACCTTATCCATATTTATATTTTAATAATTATTATTTTTATTTTTTTATTAGATATTTAAAGAGTTAATTATGAGTGAATTTTTATCTATTATAAGTATAGATATTGGCTTACGTAATCTAGCTTTATGTAAAGAAACTTACAACATTAACAAATGTAAATCTTGTAAACCTCCAAAAGAATTTTATGATACACACGGCGAAGCTTTACCTGACATGAAACGTTTTATTAATGACGTAGGATGTATAGGAAATTTAAAGTATTTTGAATTAAAAGATTTAGGTGAAAAAAAAGTTTACTATACTGGTCAATCTTACTTTACATTATATGAATGGCTAGATGAATTATGTGACAAAGGTTTATTTGACGATGTACATACTATTCTTATTGAACAACAATTAAAAACAAATAACATTGCTATCAGTATTATGCATCATATTCATGCTTATTTTTTACTTAAATTTAAACGTTTTAAAAATGTAATATTGTACCAGTCTAGAAATAAAACAAGAGTACTAGGTGCTTCATTAATGAAAGAAAAAAATGGAAAAATGATTAAAAGTACTAAATATAATCGTAAAGTTTGGAGCGTTAAATTAATCACAGAATTATTAACTGCTAGAAAAGATGAAGATAGTTTAGCTATTTTAAAAAATGGTAAGAAAAAAGATGACTTATGTGATACAGTAAGTCAACTTTTAAGTTATGTTGTAACTGAAATTTTTAAAAGTTTAAAAATTAAACCTGTTTATAAAACCTTACGTGGCTTAAAGAAAACAAAAGTACTATCTAAAAGTGAACAGTTATCTAAATTATAATATTATAGTATGAAACATCTATTACGTCCTGATTATTTACAATTACTAACTTATCCTAATACATTAAAACCTATTTTACGATTAAATCCAAGTTTATTATTAATTAGTTCTAAATATACTAATTTAACACATTTATATTCTATTGATAATAAAAGAAAAACTAGTAAAATTAATAGTTGTAACATATATGAACTTGATAAATATAATAAACCTAATATAAAAATGGAAGAATGGAATACATCTATCTTTCAAAAAGATTATCAATATAAAATACTTGATATAACTGATTTAGACTTTAACTGGAACCATTTTAATCCTGATACATTAGTTAATAAAAATAAAGAATATTTAGATGAAATATATACAGAATTAAATGATATGTGTAAACATTTTGAAATAAAAGAAAAACTAGATGGATATCATATCAAACATGGTTTATTTATATTCTTTAACTAAAAGAACTTTTTTATTGTAAATTTTATGTTTTATACTTTATTTCAAAGTATAAAAATTTTTTTAATATGAGGATGTTTTAATGCGCTAGGTTCCTTTATTTAGTTTTAAATTTTAATCTTGGTGCTATGCCATAGACCATTAATTCTTGTGATAATAATTTAAATGCATATGGAAGGACAGTATTTACGAGTGTACTATTTTTACATCTTGTACAATTGTTATCTTTTGTTCTCATTATAAAACCACAAGTACTACAAACTTGTGTCTTAAATTTATCACTTACATCCATTAATCTTTCTTTTAAAATTCCTGCCACACCATGTGCACAGAAAACATAATTTTCCATCTCCAATCATTCAAACTTTTCTATTTAATAGTACTAGAAAAGTCCAATTTCTTTTTATTTATTAGCTAATGATATATACTAATAAATCGTAGGAAATTGACGTATTACTACGCTGTTGGCCCATATCTTAAACAAATTACTTAATTTTTATAAATAATTTGTCCACAACCGTCTGAGCTCTGAACGTTCCACTTATTTTTTAGATAAGTGGCTTCGCATGCGGATTGTCCTCTATAACATATGAATTTTTACTATACTTTATGTGATTAGCATAAACCATCTAATTATTACTAATTAGACTTAGTATCATATGTGTTACAATGTATCATATTTTATATTAATACATTGACGAGGAGTTCCCCGAACAATTTGGATGTGTTGCCCAATATATCTTGGACTAGCAGTGTATTTGCATACCCACTTTTGCCGGCAAGTTGGATAATTAGTTTACCGACTCTTAGACCACCTTGTCTACTTCTTCCTTCTAAAGGTTGTCTATTTAAGTTTTGCGTGCTCCCAATTGAGCGACTGTGATATTTATCTTGGACCATGTGCTTAAGTCTCTGATAATATGTTGGTCCTATAAAAATTAGGCCTTCCATCATTTCTCCTGTTATCCCATTAATTAATCTTTCATAACCATATCTATTGAAACCATGACTTACAAGAATATCACCTATTTCATCTATTTTTCTATTCTCAAATGCAGTTGCATTTGGTTTTGTAAATTTTCCTTCTACACATATTTTTTTACCCAGTAAACATTCAATTAACTGGGATGTTGTCATTCTCCGTTTTCTCCCTAAGTAGACTCGTCATCCCTATATGACTACCTCTACACCAGTTTCCTGGGGGCGGGACTATTTCTTAAACAAACTCAGGTTAACTACACCTTCATAGTTCATCGATTGTCGTTTAGTCTCTGAATCCAATTTGTTATATCTCGTTATAACGACATAACAAACGTGACTGCGAATTGTCGCTATCTTTAACGTTTTTACCATCCACAGGCCATTACACCTGCTGCTGCAATCAATATCACTATTGATTCGCGGTAGTTAAAGCTTGTTGTTTTAAAAAAAGTTTAACTCTAATTTCTTGTTGTATTATATTTATATTTTTAATATATCTATTTTTTCTTCTATTTTTATTGGATAATAAAGGACTTAAATTTTTCCAATTAAAACATTGATTTATTTCATCTTGATTTTTTAAATCAAATGATGAAATTGGTTTAACATGATCTATTTCCCATACTGAACCATAATTATCAAATGTCATTTCATCTTGTATATCTAAATCAAAAATAAATTGAAACCATTTATTTAAAAAATTATATGTACAACCTAATAAATCATTATAACCTTCACCAGAACCAGTTCCGTATTTAGTTCTTTTCCTTAAATTTTGAGTTATTTTATAAAAAAAGGTTTGTCTATATTTTTTACGTTGTTCATTAACTTTTTCTTTATTTTCTTGATAAAATTTTTTTCTATATTCTCTTATTTTCTCTCTATTTTCTTCATAATATTTTTTACAAGATTCATTTCTTTGTTCTTTATGTTCAGCATGATAATTATTATCTCTTGATTTACAATGTTCTAAATTTTTCTCTCTCCATTCTTTACCACTAGATAATCTTTTTTCTTTATGTTTTTCATAATCTTTCTTTTTATAATATCTTCTCTTACATTTTGTACATAATTTAGCAATATCATTATTTAAAAGTTCATTTGGAGTTAAATCACAACACGTTGTATCCATTTTGTATAACTAATTTTTATCATTCAATTAAGATATATTATATATTTTTGTTTCTTTAAACTTATATTTAAAACAATTTTTCACGAGTTTCTCGCAATTTTACAATCTTGCAACAGTAACAATAGGGTTAAATGTTACTATTACTAGGCAGTAATTACTTACCACCTTGAGCTTTTTTACAAACTCGGCAGCGCATGGGGGTTAAGCACCATATCTACACAAATTCCTGAGGAAGTAAAAGGCATTTCAGATGCTTCATAAAGTATACCACAAGTACCTTTTTGTGCAGACAATGAAGCAAATTTGTCACCAATTTCTGGTACTCTAGTTTGTCTCATTCTAATTTTTACTTGTTTATTTCCTTCTTCATTTAATGACGAATATACTTTATCAACTACTGATTCACCAGTTGATTTTAATCGTAAACTACTATCTTTTTTAACCACTTTTCCATTTGGTTGATTTAAAAAAGTTGTTTTACTTATCAACACTTGTCCTGTTGTACATTTTGTTCCTTCTTTAATTAAACCTGATTCTTTATCTACATTACAAAAATCACTTTCTTTTATATTATCTGCCTCACTTGGACCTATTGTTTGTGTATAGGTTCCTGGTCTATTTAATTCCTCATCTTTATATGTTTTAAAATACATACTATTAAACATTCCTCTTTCTACTGAGGTTCTGTTTACGATTAACGAGTCCTCCTGGTTAAAGCCGCCATAACAAGAAATTGCTACAATAGCAGTTTGACCAGCTGGTTGTTCTGGTAAATTCATCAGATCAACATAGTGTGATCTGACTAAAGCTTTTTGAGGATAAAATAACATATGTGAAGCTGTATCAGTACGATGTTGAAAATTGGTAGAATACAAACCTAAAGCTTGTTTTTGCATACCACAACCATAGGTAACACGAGGAGCAGGATTATGATTTAAAAATGGAAGACAATTTGTAATTGCACCTAAAAATACAGTTGAATGTATTTCACAATGTGTATAATGTTTTCCATCTACACCAATTGTATCAGGATTAATTGCTATTAATGTATTTTCAGATTCTAATGGATCAATATATTCAATTGCACCTTTCTTAATTAAAAAGTAAAAAGGTGAAATTTGTTCTTTTGCTTCATCAAGTAATTCTTTTGTTAAAATTAATTTATCATTATTAACAACTAATACAGGTCTAACATAACGTCCATTATCAGTTACAATACGTATTTCTTTATCTTGTTTGTTATAATAAATACTAACTTCAAATGAAGGTATACCTTGACGTTTATACATTTTTAAAAAGTCATATGTTTCTTTCCAATTATCTGTTGTACCAATATATACACCATTAATAAATACTTTATATTCTTTATTAAATTCATTTGTAATACCTTTTTCAATACATAATGCTTTTATTATATCAGAACGAACTAATGCACTAAAATTACACAACACACTTAAATTTTTAACAAAACCACATTGTTGACCTTCTGGAGTTTCATCTGGATCAACATAACCCCAACTTGTAGTATGAAGTTGACGTGGTTTAGATGTTTTACTATTTTTACTACTTGGTGTAACCACTTTACGTAAATGTGATAATGTTGCTAAATAACTTAAACGTGGTAATAATTGACTTACACCAGTTTTTGTAATTTTTTGTCTATTTACAGTCCAATTACCAGTACCCATACAATAGTAAATATCTTTTGTTATACCTACTTTAGTATAATTTAAATCATGTTCTAATTGTATAATTTTATTATTCATTATTTTCTTTTCTAAATCAAGTTTGAATGTACGACAAAATTTTGCAAAACTCATACGAAAAATATTAGCTAATAAATAACCACTATTATCCACACGTTTATTACCATAATGATCACGATCATCTAAACTACGTTTACCTTTAATCACAAGAATACATTTTTGAGTCATATAACCTAAAAATCTAGCTTTATTTAAACGAGTTGATTCTGTAAGTCCTTCATGAGGTAAAAATTCTTCATCTATTGCTTTATATACACTTTCAAATACTTTTTCCATATTTTCAAAATTACTTATACCTAACGCTTTTGCTATAAACATAATAGCACTATCTTGCGTTGTTATAAAGAAAGATTCTTCAATAGAAGCTTCTAACAAATTTGCAGTTTCTTCTCTATCTTTTAATTCATTTTCACTAGGTTTACATAATTCTAATGCTTCTCCAATACTGGTTATACCTAATGCTCTCATCATAACAAATAATGGTACATCTTTACTAAGTTTTCCAAAAATAACACGAAATGTTTTATCAATAATCACTGTATTTTTTTTACTTACTTGATAATAACGCAAAATACATGTACTTAAATTACGAATTTCTTTTTCATTTAAACTACGTATTTCTACATTTAATACACCATTTTTTCCTTCTAATACAAAAGGATAATTATTTGCCATACGTTCTTGTGCAACTAATACTTTTTCACCACCTCTTTGAATAAAATAACCTCCTGGATCATTCGCTCCTTCAAAGTATTCAATACATTGATCTTTATTTTTATTATGTAATATACATAAATCACTTTTTAACATAATAGGAATTTTTGCTAAAATTACACTTGTTAATTTACTATTTGTATTACCACTTACAGTATCAATTTCAGTTACAATTACATCTACTTGTAAATCAGATGTATAACTTAAATTTTTTATACGACATTCGTTAGGTGTAATTAATACACGTTGACCATCGCTACCATTACTTAAACATGGATGAAAAACAGGATTAGAAAATTTATATTCCCATATCGTATTTTCTTTTTGTATACGAATAGGTTCACTATTATTAATAATATGAGGAATCAAATTATGAATTAAATCGTTATAACCTTCAATTTGATGTCTTACGATACCATATTGTTCAAAATAAGTTTGAATGATTTCAAACTGTTCATCTGTATTTAATGTCATCTTCTTTTATTATTTATTAATAAAGTTTAGATATTATTACTTTTAAAAGTAAAAAAACTATTATTATTTATTATTTTTACGTTTAAAAGTAAAAAATCAATTTTACTTTTGTTTTAACTTTACCAATATTACTTACTTAAAGTATTCTTTTTTTTAAATTAATATATTGTTTTACTTTTAAAAAATGCACTTACCATTTAATAACAAACATATACATATTGCTTCCGCTTTTGTATCCGGATTTTCTTTAGGCTACTTACTTTGCTTATATAAAAGAAAATCTAAACCTACTGGAGGTAATGCAATTACATCTTTACCTATTGTAAATGTAACTCAAAAATGTACTGGTGATGTTTGTCCTATTGATATGACAGCTGTATTTAAACAAGCTGATCAACAAACAGAACAACAAATTGAACAACCTTTAAATTAAGTTAATCAATTAAGCTATTATTTTTTGTTGATGAATAGGAATCATTATTTTTGTTTCTACCACTTCTTCTAAATGTAAACCTATATGATATAACATTTCTAAATTTAAATCACATTCATATATACATTCTCTTATATACATATGTAATTCATCATTATTTAATAATGTTAAATATATCTTTGCCATTTCATCTAAAAATTCACCTAATTCATTATCTGCTTCATCAACATAATATTCTTCTATATATCGTATTAACATCATAATTTGTTCTTGTGTTGCTCCATATAACATCGAACCTAATTGTAAATATGTAATTACAACTAAATTATCATCAATTTCTTCCTTCATTACTACCATTTTTACTTAATACTACTTCGTATTTAAATAGATAAACCGTGTTTTTTTTAAATTGATTTTTTTAAAAAAACTCTATAGTATATTACACTTACTATAATTTATATATTTATACTTTTTATACTTTAATAAAAGTTTTAATATATCAATCCTAGTGCTTTTACATTTTTTATAAAATGAATTATACATCTAATCAAAAATATGGTCCAATGGATCCAGAGTTTTATATGAATATAATCAATAAATTTGCAACAGAAGAAAATAAAGAAAAAGCTAAATCTATTATAACAAAACAATATCTTGAATGTAATTTTTATCGTACAAGAATATGTGATTTTGTTTTTAATAAAGATAAAACTGATTCTATTATTCGTTCTTATCGTTCAAAATCAAATTGGATTATAGGCGAACCTGATGAACATTCTAATTGGTTTGCTACAAATAAAAATACTTCTACTAAAAAACGTTTTAGATTATGTGATAACGATTTATGTAAAGATGCTCATAATCATTCTAGTATTAGAAAAGCAAAATGTATTTTTAATGTATTTGGTGTTTGTGATAAAGGTGCTACTTGTAAATTTAGCCATGAATCATTCAATATAAATGAAACAAATATACCATTATGTTCTGGTAAAGATTATATGGAAAATGGTGATAAAAAGATAAAAGTTTTTTTCTATTTACATACAATTCGTATTTTTAAATATGCTGTAGATAAACAAAATGAAAAAACTTATATCTTAAACATCAATAATCAATATTTTAATGAATCAGAATCAAATACAAAAGAAAATATTCAAAAACGTATAGATGGTATTTTTAATTTACTTACTATTTATTATAATGAATTAAATACTATATTTAATAATAACAACGAAATTTCTATCACGTTATTTTTACATTCTATTGTTAAAAATATACTTGATGAAGTCGTTCGTAATATTTATTTATATGATCATTTTGAAACAATATATAATCATTATATAAATGTATCATCAATAGATGCTATTATATTAGATTTAATTCAATTTAATAATCAGTTAAATAATATTGATATTTTTATAAATAAAATTACTAATAGTATTAAAACATTACATTTATTAGATGGATTCAATAATGATCTTACCATTTTTAAACAATATTGTACTCAAAAAGGAAGAGATATATTTAATTTATTACATAATGATTCCTATTATAACAATATTAAACCATATATTGGTAAAATGGTTGGAATGTGGATTGAATCATGTAATCAATATATTTTTCCTGCTTTACAAGATGAAAAATTATTAATAGATATTATCAATGAATCTTTACAAATTTTAGATGTTAATTTAACTATTCATTATCGCGATAGTAACATACTTCAAAAACAAGTTGAATCATTTTCATCAGATGCTGACGAAATTATTACAAGAGAATACAATGCTGCAACTCCTTTTAAGGAAATAGATGATGATGATATCAAAGTTGACATAGATGATGATATTAAATCTGAAATAAATGTAAATACTAAATCTAAAATAAATAATGATACAAATGAAAGTGAATTTAAAAAAACAGAATTTCTAATTCCATTAGAAATACAAATTTCATGTAATTCATTAGCTGAATTTAAATCTATTGGTAAACAACTTCAATCTATTAAAGGTATTAAAGTATCACCTATTTTATTTGAATAATTTTAAAAATTAAAAACTGTAAATGTATTTTTTACTCTGTATAGAGTACAAAAAAATAAAAACATATAAAAATCATAAATTGATTTTATAAGTAATTTTATACCTATTATTAATAAAAGTAAAATAGTTAAAATTATGACAGAATTAGAAACTAATCAATATCAAAATGAAACAATAGAAGAAAAAAGAAAAAGAAGAAAAGAAAAACGTTTAGATGTACAACGTCTTAAAAAAGAAGCGAATGAAAGAAAACAAATTGAAACAAATGATGCTAAAAGTAAAATTATAAATAAAATAAATGAATTAGAAATAAATCTTAATATGATTCAAGATAAAATTAAAGAATATACTATAGTAAAAGATTATAATAAAGTAAATTATTTTAAAAATGTTAAAAAAGAATTTCAATATGAAATTGCTACATATAAAGTAAAATTGACAAAATTAGATGAAACATTTATAAAGCGTAATATGATACGTTTAAAATTATGTTCTAAAACAGAAAAAGGTAAAGAATGTAAATATGAAGAGTGTTTATTTGCTCACTGTATAAATGATATTCGTAAACCTAAATGTATTAATCATATGTTTAATATTTGTAAATTTGGTGATATGTGTATTCATGATCATTCTAATTCTGAATTACCAGAAATACCTATTAAAAAAGAAGAAACTTTAGTAGAAGATACTACTCTTCAACTTAATACTATTGATAATGGATATAAATATGTTACAATTGTAAATAATATACCTATTTATACAAACAAAAATTCTATTGAATTACAGCAAATTAAAAATTGTTTTAATGCTATTCAATAAAATGTATATTAGTTAACTACTTTTTTTACACTGTAAATAGTGTAAAAAATAAATACTTTACTCACTTTTACTACATTAAAGTGCTTCTAAATCTTGAACACTTGTATCATTTTTATTATTATTATTATTTCGAGGAGGTGTTGGTGGAATTCGTAAATCTTCTGGAGGAGGAAGTGATAATTTTTGTTTTGTAATACCATCTTCAAATATAATTTTTGGAGTATTATTTTCAATTTTTACACTTCGTAAAACTTTTTCTTCTACTTCATTTCTATATACAGGAACATAATATTTGTGATTATATTTTTCACGTATACATTCTATATCATGTTTTAATAAAGAATCGATTAAACTTCGTTTCATATCTTCATAATCTCTATCATTTTTTAATGTTGTTATAGCTACTTTAATTTTTTCTATTTTGTGAAAAAGAACGTTTGAAGCATCCGTAAAAGTTTGACCTTTTTTTGTAAATGAAAAGAAAGTATATACACCACTTATAATTGCTGTTGATAAATTCAAACAGCTCATCAATATCATTTTTGATGTTTCATTAAAATTTCCAAATGTGGCTATATAGCTTCCACTTAAACTTAATATTAACATAGCAAATTGTAATACTGTACCCATCATTAATAATTTTTTTCCTTTTTTATTATAGTAAGTTGCTACAAAATGTACTCGTTCTGAATCATTATTTAAATCACACTGTTGCCAATCCATTAATTCTATAGTTTTAAATTCTATTTGATGTTTTGATTCATCTGGATTTGCTAAAATTGTTGTTGCTGATGTTTGGTCTACATTAGAAGTAATTGGTGACATAGATGTTTCACTTGCTCTAGAAGTTGTATTGCTTTTATATCGATTTAAAGTTCCATATGTATATAAACTAGGACTAAGTATGCTTCCTGAAGTATTAAATTGTTTACTCATTATTATCAAATGATAACTATATTAACTAATTAACAATAAAAAGATATTTAAATATTTCAAAAATAATAATATAGTATCTTACTTATAATAAAATGAGTGTTAAATTAATTAGTTACAGTCAACCTTCTGATGAAATATTAGAAGCTGGTGTAAATGATATGAAAGATTTAGTTGCTTATTGTGCTAGAGTTAGTAATCCTAGTAATCAAAATAATACATCTAATAGTGAAAAATTAATTAATTATTTAATTCGTAATAAACATTGGTCTCCTCTTGAAACAGTTAATATTTGTTTAGAAATTAATACCACTCGTGATATTGCTCGTCAAATTCTTCGACATCGTTCTTTTTCTTTTCAAGAATTTTGTGTTGCAAAAGGTACTAAAATTAAATGTTTTAGTAGAAATCAAAATATTGATATTGATTTACCTATTGAATATTTATATACCATATTTAAAAACAAAGAAGTCAATAAATTTTATATCTATATCTTTGATGAAATAAATAATAAAGTATCTTATACCATGATTAAAGAAGTTTTTAAAACTGGTATAAAAGAATGCTTTGAACTTCAAATTCAATCTATAAGTGATAAAGATAAAATTTATACTATTGAATGTACAGATGAGCATAAATTCTTTACTATTGATAATCAATATAAACAATGTAAAGAATTACAAATTGGTGACAAAATTTCTATTTTAGTTCAACAAACATTTGAATATGGTTATATCATTGGTAAAAAGAATATTGCTTTAAAAGAAACGTATGATATTGAAGTTGATCATACTAGCCATAACTATATTGCTAATGGTATCCTTACTCATAACTCTCAACGTTATGCAGATCCTTTAAAAGATTTATCTTTTTCTGAACCACGCGAAGCTCGTTTACAAGATATGAAAAATCGTCAAAACAGTATTTCTGTAGATAACATTGAATTACAAAATCAATGGAATATATACCAAAATAAAGTGATTGAAGTTTCACAAGAAGCATATAAATGGGCTCTTGAAAATGGAATTGCAAAAGAACAAGCTAGAGTTGTTTTACCAGAAGGTTTAATGATGTCAAGAATGTATATAAATGGAACACTTCGTAGTTGGTTTCATTATTGTGAATTACGTCATGATAATGGTACGCAAAAAGAACATCAAGATATTGCAAAAGAATGTATAAAAGTAATTAGATCTATTTATCCATCATTCTTAACTGAAATTAATGTGGATGAATAATTTATATTATTTTTTATTATTTTCTATTTTTATTTATAAACCAAAATAAAAATAATGAAAGATAATGTTATGAACATTCTATGTATTATATTAGCTATTATATTAGTTGGTATTATAATTCGTGCTACAACTAATCAAGGTAAATTATGGGATGGTGATGAATATTATCAAAGTTGTTGTAGATGTGATGGATCTAATAGTCGTTATTGTATGCGTTGCAATAAGTGTGTATAAAATAAATTATAATATTTACTATTATACTCTTTGAGAGATAGTACTAAATAAATAATAAATAATTGATTAAAAATAATTTTTAATTTGATTTCCAAATTAAAAAAAGTATTACATTATATTACATTAAATTAAATATTTATTGAAAATTCATTTACAAAATATTCAGTATCATCTTCTTCAAAATTTATAATAGATGAAAGTTTAGATTCAATTGCATCATAACCTACTTCATTACAATATTCTTTATATTTTTTATACATAATTTGCATAGGATGATTTTCAATAATAAATAAATAGGAGTATAATGTTGTCATTTTTATTTCTTCATCTTGTTCTTGTATTATAATATGATTATCATCTATTTTAACATTAACATTATAATCACTAACATCTTCATATTCTTCAGTAAAATCGTGTTTACCTGTGAATAATAAATGAAGACGGAGTAAATTTTTTTCAGAATAATCATCTTTAGAATAAATATGTTCTAAACATTTACTATAACGAGCAAAAAATCCTTTCCAATTGTTACTTTCAATAAATTTTTCAAAATATACATTAAAATCAACTAATGAATTAAATTTTTGAGACTCATAAAAACCATTTCCTAATTCATATATAAATGATTGGATTACCATTTTTTAAATGTTTATTTTTAATTGTTTAACTAATAGAATATCAGATAAAAAATCAATTTAAATAATAATGAATTGATTTTTTATCTGATATTCTATTAGTTAGTTAAAAAGAAATAAAAATGGATGAATATAGTAATATAAAACAAACATACAATAAAAAGGTATTTTTAGAAACAAAAAAAGCAGTAAATGAATATATTTTAGATGATGTATTAAATTATATTATTAAAGATTATATAATGTTTAATACATATGATTTAAAAAGACAATCTTTAATGTATTCTATATACCATCATGTTTATCATAATGATTATATAAATGGTTTTTCGATTGATGCTTATGATTTAATCGTATCCTATATAAATACTTTTATTGAAAAACTTATTATTCGTAATTTAGATTATATTAGAACTAATAAGATTAAAAATTCTGATATTATGGATGAAAAAGATATTGTAAAAAATTTAAAAGAAGTAAATAAAGATAAACTTATTATTGATTCTAATACAATTTATTATTTAATAAATGAAAAATGTTTTAACGAATTATCAAATAATAAAATAAATCAATTACAAATTCATTCTAGAGCTGAACTTGTTAAATCAATTACTATAAATCGTATAAAATCGTCAACTGTTCAACCTAATGATGATACATTTGATGATATTTTTGATAAAATTAAAAATGTTATATTTACACCATTAGCAAAATATGGCTTAATGTGTATTATAGAATATTTATTTGCTGAAATATTTGAATTATCTTCAAATTTTTGTGATAATGAATATAAACAGATTTTATCATCTTTTTTATCTAGTGAAGATGAAGATGAAAGTGAAGATGAAAGTAAAGAAGATAAAGATGAGGATGAAGATGAAGATGATAATGATAATGAAAGAAATATACAATCAATTAAAAAAAAGAAAACTTTAGAGCAATCAGTTGAAACAATAATTAAATATATAAGTAATCACTCACAAATTAAAGAATATATCAAAGAAAATAATGATATAAATGAAATAGTAGAAGAATATGTTTTATACTTTAAAACATGTGAAATAAATAGACAAAAAGAAGAAAAAGAACGTCAAATAAAATCAGAAGAAAAACGTATATTAAATGAAAAAAAAGAAAAATACAAAGAACAATATGTTTCAAATTATAAATCTATGTTTGAACAATTAATAATAGATAAAGATATTGAAAAATATATTATTGAAAGTAAACAAGAACCAATTATTACTAAATTTCATATTGAATTTGTTGTAAAAAATGATGAAGAATTAAATGATTTATTTTATAATTAATTTTAATTAAAATTAATCTTTTTTTTGAAAGGTATTTTATAAATAGTACGCTATTTATAAAAAATAAAAAATGTGTTATACATCTTCTACATCAATAAAAGCTTTTATTATTGGAGTAGTTAGTAGTTTATTATTAATTACACTTGATTTTAAAAATAAAAATGTAGATACAAATAAAAGTTATAAAATAATAGGTTATTTTTTCTTATTTGTAACTCTAATGCAGTTATATGATGCAATATTTTGGAACCATCCTCCTCCATCAAATACAAATAAAATAACAACCAAATTAGCTATGATTACAAATCATTTACAGCCTATAGTATTAGGTTTACTTATTTATTATTTTAATAGAAACATGGAAGAAACTAGTAAAATAGCTTTAATTGTTTATACAATTTGTATTACTTTATATACTATTAATGCTTGGAATAAAGTAGAATACACAACTGTTTCAAATCGTTCAAATCCTAGTTTAGATTGGGAGTGGAATCATCAATATGGTGCACCAATTGTATACTTTATTTTCTTAGTTACACTTATTATTTTATTTTATCAAAATGTAAAAGTAGGAGGAATATTAGCAGCAATTCTTACATTAATATCTTTTTTATTTAGTTTATATAAATATCAAATTAAAGCAGCTTCTGGTCGTTTCTGGTGTTATTTTGCTGCATTTGCTCCAGTAATATTTTTATTAACACGTTTATTTTAGTAATTTATTTTTATTAATTATTTTATATACTAAATTTTAAAAATAAATTTTTAATCATTTAATAATACAAGTTGTTCTGTTTTACACTTGATATAAATATGTTGATTATTATTTTCATCAGTTAATATGTTATACTGGATATCATATTGATTTAAAAGTATAATTAAATCGTTATAGTTATTGATTTCATTAAAAAATAAGAAAAAATATCGTCTATTTGTTTCTGTATCGGTTAAACTATAATCTAATCTACTATAAACCCAACCTAATAAAAGATGATTAAATTCATCTTTTGTAAGTTGGAATAAGATAGGATGAAAAATACTATTTGTATTTTTGTTAGTTGTAAATATCCAAAATAATAAGTGTTTTTTAACTGGAGTTAAATTAGAATAATTAAAATGTAAAGATAACTTTGAAAGTATACAATAATTTATATTATTATTATCAAAATAATATTTACACCAATTAAATACATTTTTATTTATAAATTTTATAGTACAACTTTCATTATATTTGAGTGTACCTATATTTTGAATAATACCATATAAAATATAAAAAGAAGGTTCTATATTAAACATTCAATATATTATTAATACTATTATTTATTAATAATAAATTTAATTTATAATTAAATTTTAATTTATTTTCTTGATCTTGATCTTGATTTTCTAGAACGAGAACGTGATCTTGATTTAGATTTACCGCCTTTATAAATTTTAGAAGCATGTTTAAATAATGCTTTACCATGTAAAGATGGATTTTCTTTTGCTACTTTTTTAACTAATTGAGCAAAAGCATTTGGTTTACGAGAACGAGATCTACTGCGAGAACGTGATTTAGCCATTTTATCTTTTTATTTAAAAGTAGTAAAAGAAAATATTTAAAATTTAAAAAAGTTAAAATAATAAAAAATTAAAAAAAACTAGTACAAAATAAATATATAAAATAAATTTGTACTAGTTTTTTTAAAAATTGATAAATTTTACATTTTATTATACTTTTAATTAATTACTATTTAATAATGTATACTAATAATAAACTTTTAAAACTAATTGATAAATATGGTTTAGTTAATATTGAACTAATTTTAGAAAATGTAGAAAATTTTAATGATTTATGTATATTTGGAAAAGCATTTATTGAAAATAAAGTATATCGTCATATTGATTATTTAGCGATGTTTGGAAAATCTAATGATTCAAATGGACATGATTTAGTGAAAGATAATTTAATACAATTACATCAGTTTGGAATACTAACTAGAGATGGTCAAATTAATACTAATCAGGAATTAAATAAAACAATAATTCAACAAAGAAGTTATCTTAGTTTTTACTGTAAAAAAGAAGTATCTAATATTATTATTTCTAATTTACTTTTACATACGAATATATATACAATTATATTCACAAATGATAATCATGTGATTCACAATGTACCAAAAGAAGATACAATTAAAAATAAAATGATAAATGTTACAAGATCAGCTAATGCAAGTAATGAATGGAATAACTGTACTAATATATGGTTTGATAATCGTGAAAGTTATTGTTATTATTATACTTCCTCAACTTTAGATAGCGATAAAGAAGAAAATAGTATTGATTTTGATGATTTTATTTTATCTGATTGTTTATATATAACTTTAGTTTTTAAAGAGTATAAACAGTATGAAGAAAGTGAAGATGTTTCATCTATACTTTTAGGAATTGTAAAAAATTGTGGTATAGAACAAATAATAGAATAATCAAATGATAAAATAAGTTAAAAGAATATTAATATACTTTAAGTTAGTATATTAATTGATTATTAATAATTAAAAAAATGAATACATATACAGATATTATGATTGATATTGAAACAGCAAGTACAAAATATAATGCTTGTATTTTATCAATAGGAATAGTAGCTTTTAATTTATATACCATATCTGAAAATAATACAGATAGTATGGAATTATTAATTGATAAAAAAAGTTGTGATGATATACATCTTCATACTTGTGAAAATACTATGAAATGGTGGTCTACGCAAAAACCACAAGTAAGAAAAAGAGCATTTGATGATGGTCCGCGTTTAAATATAAAAGATGCATTGATAAAATTGAGTGACTTTTGTAAAAAATATAAATGTAAACGATATTGGTCACAAGGTATAAATTTTGATTATATAGTATTAGAAAATGCATATACTCAATTGCAACTTACACCAGTATGGAAATTTTATCAACTTCGTGATAGTAGAACTATACAACATATATTAACTGATACACCAAATAAACCAGAAGATGCGCATGATGCAATATCGGATTGCAAGCATCAAATTAAAGTAATACAATATGTATATAATAAATTAATGCCTAGTCAAATGAGTAATGAATCTACTTTAACTACTTCAACTACTTCAACTATTTCAACTACTTCAACTACTTCATCTAGTTCAACTACTTCAACTATTTATAATTTAAAAAAAGGTGATTGGAAATGTTGTATATGTCAATCTATGAATTTTTCAACACGTTTAAATTGTTTTAAATGTGATTATTTTGAACCAGAACAAAAAGTAAGAATATTAAAAAGAGGAGATTGGTTTTGTGATTGTGGTTTGGTAAATTATTCCAATAGAAATACATGTTATAAATGTGATAAAGTAAAAGATAATAATTCATTTAAGCCATCTTTTTAGTGAAGTAAATGTAAATTGAAAAAATAAAGATAAAAAGAAATAAAGATAAATGTTTGAAAATAATACAAAAATAGATAATGATATGGAACTTTTATTATCAAGTATGGAATTAAGTGAATTATATTGGTCTATGGAAATAGAACAAAGAAAAGAATTTTTAAGATGTATAAAAATGGAATATGAGGGAATGGATGATGGATTTAGTGAATTAATTGAACGTATATTTCATTTTTTAGAAAAATGTAATAATGGTTCGCAATTAGAACGTAATATAGAAATATTAATGGATATATATCCGTCAGAGCATATAAATTTAGTATTAAAAAGTATGTTAGATTATTTAAAAGATGTGATTGAGTATTTAGATTATTGAATGATTATTTTTTAGTATTTACAATTTTAATAGTTTCAGATTTAGTAGGTTTTGTAATATATAAAGTAGAAAAAGAAATAGGATAAGAATATTGTTCAACAATTTTTTCGGGTAAATCTTCTTTACTAATTCTTTTTTGAGTAATAATTTTCCTTACAATATTAAAATCATTTGTTTCAATTGTATTTAAATTGTATTTTAACATATTTGCTTCTAAGTAATTTTTTATTTGTAAAATTTCTTCGTCAATAAGTTTAGATTTATTTTTAAGTTCATAGTAACGATTAGATAATGTTTTTAATTTATTCAATGTTTCTGTTGGAATCATTTTACTATTTATACAAGATTTAACTTGTATAAATAAAAAAGTAAATATTAAAATATTTTAATATTTAATTACGAGGCAGATTATCTGGATAAAGTACATAATCTCCAAAATCACCAATTAAATCTTTATTTATATTATTTGTTATTGAACAAACTAGTTTTCCATTTTTGTCTTTAAAGTTCATTAAATTATTTAAAACCATATCAAAATCATTATCTAAAATCTGATAAATAACAGCTGTCAAAAGTTCATCAAATGAAATATTTTTATCCATCAAAGTTTTAAGTATTAGTTTATTAGAAGTTGTATTTTTTAATTTCCATTGTTCATATATATAATCATTTATATTATCTTTTATTAATCTAATTAACCATCTTTTTGCTTGTTCTTTATTAATATTTGCTTTTATACATAATGATTGTAATAATGTTGGATTGTTTATATTTGTAATAGTTTTACGAGGTTTATTATTTGTGGTTTGATTTTTACCTAAATATTTTAAATTACTATTATTTAAAAACTTAAATAATTTGCGAACTATAGTATTAAATAAGTATAATTTTATCATATTTATCAAAGATTGTTTTATATTTTCTATTTTTTCTTTTGAATAAATATTTAAATCTTCTGTTAAACTATTTATTTTATATAAAAAATCATCATATGAAATTCTATAATATTCGTCATCTTTTTCATTTTTTAATTTAAAAATTATAATAATGCTTAACACAAGTATAATTAATAGTAGAAAAAAATATATTGAACAAAATGATTTGTTTTCCATTTTTATTTTTTAAATATAAGATAGTAAAATAAATAAAAATGATTTTTTTATATTATTAATTAATTATTAATAATAGTTATATTAAATAAAGATGATTATACCAGTTAGATGTTATACTTGTGGTAAAGTTGTTGGTGATAAATGGGAACATTATAAAGAATTATTAAAAAGTGGTAAAAGTCAACCAGAAGCATTTGAAATTATTAAATTAAAACGTTATTGTTGTAAACGTATTTTATTAGGACATGTTGATATTATTGACACATTAATGAAATATGATCATACTGTATCATCAGTTAAATCACAATTATTAGTATCACCTGAAGAGTCAAATATTCCTTTGTTTAAATAAAGGAACCTTAGGTTCCTTGTAACCCTTCTTTTTATTTATACTTAATAGTATAAATAATGATTGTATAAAAGTTTCTTAAATTGAAAAATAAGTAGAATTGATTATTTAAATAATAATATTGAATAAATTATATTGATTAAATAATAAATAAATATGAATATATCAATTATATCATCAAGTGATTATGAATGTGAATTCACATTAAAAAATTCAAGTGGACCTATTGCAAACGCACTTCGTAAAACTATGATGAATCATATACCAATGTTTGCTATTGATAAAATAGTTAGTATTGAAAATACAAGTGTTTTATCCAATGAACAATTAATTCAACGTTTATATTTTATTCCCATGATATCCACAAATGTTAATGAATATTCTATGTTTAATGAATGTAAATGTGACAAAGATTGTGAAAAATGTAGTATACCTTTTTCAATCGATGTAAGAAATACTACTAAATCAAATATCACTGTTTATAGTGACAATATTATAGTTGACAGTCCTATTGTAAAACCATTTAAAGAAACTAAATATAGTATTCCAATTACAAAATTAAGTCCTGGACAAGTGTTTATTGTAAAAGGATTTATTAAAAAAGGTACTGGAAAACATCATTCAAAATGGTCACCAGTTGGTACAACTTTTTATAAATTTTTACCAATTGTAAATATTAAAAATAAAAGTGAAATGAGTTTAGAAGATAAACAAAAATTGGTAGATATTTGTCCAACAAATGTATTTAGTTTAAAAAAAGGTAAAAAAAGTAATGATATTGAAGATATTATGATTGATCTAGAAAAATGTACTATGTGTAATGAATGTGTATATAAATTTCCAGATCAATTAGAAGTTGGTTACTCCTCTGAAACAATATTTTTTACAGTTGAATCAATTGGTAGTTTAAAAGTAGATGTAATTATTAATAATGCATTAGAATTCTTAAAAACTATTTAAATAATTGATCCATTACTTAATTAAAAAAATAATTTTACTTTGTAGTTTAAAGTAAAATTAACTTTAAATTATCTATAAAGTTATAATCATTTAAATTTAATATGACTTCAAAAAATTTATTTAAACTTTTCGGTATATCTAAACCAATATATAATATTGATAAAAATACTTTAAAATATAATTATATTAATCTTCTTAAATTAACACATCCTGATTATTGGTCATATTCTAGTACAAATATGAAAAATAAAAGTCATAATATGACTGCTTTTATTAACAATGCATATTCTGTATTAAATCATGATGTAAACAGAGGTAAATATTTATTATATTTAAATGATTATAATTATAATACTGCGTCATTTCGATATGTATTTTCAACAAATAAAGACATTAATGATTTTTTCGAAAGACATCTTTATTTAGAAGATGAAATCGAGTTATATACTAATAATAATATGAAATGTGATTTAAAAAAGTTACATAAAGAATTACAAATTCAATATCAATTACATTATAATGAAGCAATTAAATATTTTGAAAAAAAAGAATATGTTATGGTAAGCTATCACTTACATATGCTTAAAAATTTATCATCTAAATTATCAAAATGTAATCAAAATAATAATTAAATTTTATGTAAATGTGCTTCCGTCCAAGCAATATCTTCACCTAAATTTTGTGGAACAAATAAAAGGTATAGTTCTTTATTATATTGAGTTATTTTTTCTTTTAAATATTGACCATAATATTGTTTTGTTTTTTTATCAAATGAATTAATTTTATAAAAATCCTTTTTTAAAGTTGTATATGCATCTTTCCAGTAAATTTTCATATATTTTACAACATTTGTATAATTATAATTTGTTTTAAATATTGTATTCATTTCTGTTATCCATGTACTAATTAATTCTTTTACATTCATTTTATTTTGTTTTATTGCTAATGTATCATCTGTATATGCAATTAACCATACATTATTACCCATATAAATAGAAAATTTTCCAATTTGATTTCCAACAATATAATTTGGAAAATGTTCTAATTTAGTATTAAATTGTACATATAAACGTATACATTCTTTTGATTTAACTAATTGTATATAATTATCTATATATTTTTTGAAATTTCTATCTACTATATTATACTTTATTTTATTTTCTAAATTTGTACATACATACAATGTTTTACATTTATAACTTTTATCTTTACATTTGATTTCATATTGATTTTTAGCATAATTTATATCAGTAACTACACTATTATAAAGTATATGATTATCTAATAATTCACATCCTTTTGTAATTATACTTTGCATACCATTTTTTAAACCACATATTGAACCAATTTTTTCAGATGAAATAAAATAAATAGTTGCATTTTTATCAAAATCTTCAAACCACTCATAATGTAATAGTTTATAATCATTATATTCTTTTTTATTTAATGCTTGTTTTGCACATTCATCTAAAGTAATTTCAACATTTTTAGACTGTAAACAATATGATTTACACTTTTCTTCTAATGTTTTAAAATATATATTACATTCTTCTGATGTTTTATCAGGTAAAATCATATACATTTTATTTGGAGTATATTGTATTATATCATTTGTTAAATTACATAAACTAATACAATCATTTATCTTTTTTTGATTTGTATGAAATATACTTGCACCAAGTTCAATTGTTGTTTTATCTGTAAATTTATAACTTATTAATCTTCCATGATTATGACCTTTAGGTTGTGCTTCTAATATAATAAAATTTGTATCATTCTTATATTTTAACAACTGTAAACCTATATATATGCCACTAATACCTGAACCAATTATAATTGTTTTATACATATTTAAAAATATGTTTACTTTAATATTAATAAAAGGTAATAAATAAAATGAATTCTATTTTACCAATATTAGATTTTATTATTTTTAATACTAAAAAAAAGTATACTACAACTAATACATCTTTAGTATCAAATATAATTATTGAAAATCAAGACAATAACTTTAATGAGTTTAATGGGTGGAAATTTTGGAATGATTGTAGTTCTTATTTTAATTAAATTAGTTTAGTTATTTTTTACTTTCAGAAAAGTAAAAATTAAAAATAAATATTTAAAATAGTGAAAACTTTTATATAATCAATTAATATAGTAAAATGTCTATATTTATGAATCATATTAGTTTACAATCTTTGTTAGCAAATTGTAACAATAAAAAAGATAAATTATATTTATACAATGAAGGATTAAATATTCCTATTGATACAAATTGTGAATATAGTAAATGGAAATTTTGGGATGAATGTAGTTTATTTGCTTATTATGAAAAAGAATATGATTTAGCTTATAAAAGTTATGAAAAACTAATCACATTAGGATTATATCCAGAAAAAGAAAAAGAAAGAATTTATAATAATGCTAAATATTTTGATGTTTTAAATCCAAATAATTCATTAAATCATTCACTTTTTATTAAAAAATTAGAAGATGAAAAAAAGAATATTTCTACCGATTTAAAATTTAGAGGAATTATTCCAGATATTCTTCATTTTATTTATATTAAAGGGTATGACTTTGGTTTACATCATTATATTGCTGTAAAAAGTGCATCAGTTATTATGAAATGGTCTATCATACATATTTATAATGATATAGAACCTGAAAATAATATTTGGTGGAATCTTGTTAAAAAAATAGATAGTGTAAAAATTATTAAAATAAATCCTCCTTCTGTTATTAACAAAAATATTATTACTTATAAACAACATATAGCCGATTTAATGAGATTAGAAATATTAAAAACATTTGGTGGCGTTTATTTTGACTTAGATATGCTTACTCATAAAGATTTTACAAATTTATTAACACAAATTAATATATCAAATCAACTAATGATGTGTAAAGAAACTGATTCACGTATTAATAATGCAATGATTGCATGTATACCAGATTGTGACTTTATTGTTCATTGGTTAAATGAATATTACACAACTTATGGAAATGAAAATTTAGATAAATGGGGAGGACTTAGTGTCATGAAACCATATGAATTATTAAAAATATTTCCTGAAACAATTATACTTGATACAAAATCATTCTTACCTTTTGACTATTTTCATACTGATTTTTTTAAAAATAATAATAATACTGTTTCATTTAATGATTCATATGGTATTCATTTATGGGATACAGAACAACAAAAAAGAGGCATTCTTCCAAATACAATAGAAGAATTAGAAAATAGTAAAAGTAAATTTTGGTATATGTATAAACACTTATTAGAAGAAGATAAAATGTATATTGAAATAACTCAAATGAAATTAAAAATAAAAGAGTTAGAAGAACAAATTAAATCATTAAAAAATAAATAATTTGTTTTTTATTTTTAATTTCATTTGAGTTATTTATTTTTTCTAGTTGTAAATTCAGTTGACCATTGATATAACATATTTGCATTTTCTTTTAATCGTTTATCCTTTATTTTATTACTTTCAAATTGATGAATTAAATATAAAACTACTGGCATATTTAATAGTGTAATATTTATTATTTTGTTTTCACTTGGTTGATTCATTATTTTATCAATATAATATATATACTTACTTAACGATACATGTTCTTTACAATTTGTAAAATATTGATTCATTATATTAAAATATCCAGGATACATTGTTTTCAATAAATAAAATGATCCATATATTTGTAATAAAATTTGAATACATCTAAATAGGGGTATATTCTGAGTAATACAAATATTAGATTTAATTACTTTTTTCATCTTGATTTTTACTTATTTTAATTTAATTAATTAAAATAAAAATGTTTTAAAATTGATTTTTTGTATTTAAATTATTTACTTAACATTTAAAAAGTTAATAAACTATTTTAAAAAAGGTTAACATGAAAAAGAAAACTGTAACAATAAAACCTCCGAAAAAAATAAAAGAAAAAAATGACGGTAAAAAAACAGAATTAAAAAAAGAAAAAGATAATTGTCCTTGTTGTGACAATAATTATAATAATTCTTTCCGTAAAGAATTAAAATGTCCATACTGTCCATGGATTAGTTGTAATATGTGTTGTAGACAATATATTTTAACAAAAGCTAATCCTCAGTGTATGGGTTGTAAAACAATTTGGCCTGATGATTTTTTATTTTCAGTTTTTCCAAAAACATGGGTAGATAATGATCTTCGTGATCATTTAGATGATGTTTTAGTTCAACAAGAAAAAAGTTTAATACCTTTAGCTGTTGTTGAAATAGAAAAAGAAAAAATAGAACGAAAACATAAAACCATACAACAACAAAGAATACAATTAGAAAGAATGTTAGACAGAATTAATCAACAAATATTAAAAATTAATTCTACACCTATTCCATTACTTCCTTATCAAAAACTTGATTTAGAAATAAAATGTAAAGAACAAAAAGAAATTGAACGTAATTACAATGAAATATTACTACTTGAAACCGAACTTAGTATTCAAATTGGTAAACCTATTCGTACTCGATTTAGACGTCCTTGTCCAGACTTTAAATGTAAAGGATATATCGATATTCAAAAAACAGTAGAATCTGATTCAAATATCGATCAAATTGGTTTCCTACATTGCAGTGTATGTAATAAAGATTTTTGCAGTAGATGTAGAGAAAATACTTCTAAAGATAAAGATAAATGTAAAGATAAACATGTTTGTGACGAAACTGTCGTTAAAACATTAAAACTATTAGACTCAGATACAAAATCTTGTCCAGGTTGCAAAGTTTCTGTTTACAAAATAGAAGGGTGCAATCAAATGTTCTGTACAAATTGTAATACTGCATTCAACTGGGATACCGGTGAAATTGAAACTGGAAGAATACATAATCCTCATTATTTTGAATGGTTATCCAAAAATTCACAACCTGATGAAAATAGAGGTGAAAATAGAGGTGAAATTGAAGGTAGAAATGAAGCAAGAGCTAGAAATGGTCTACAATTAGTTGATCCTTGTGGTAGACCAGTTGATAATTTAACACAAAAAATAAATTCTGTACTTACTGAACGTTATCCCGATATTACATATATTGAAAATGCTATACCTTTTCATCATTGTAAATCATTTATAAATAGTATCATTCGAATTGTACATCATATACGCTCAGTTGAAACACCAGTTCTTCAAGATCCTACTGTTAGACATCTTAAATTTCGTATTCGTTATGTATTAAATGAATTAAAAGAAGATCATTGGAAACATGAAATCAGTATTCAAGAACGTAATCATAAGAAAAAATTTATGTTAGGTCAAATTATGGATACTGTATATACTATTTTTTCAGATATACTCCACAAATTCCTAAACGACACCACTCCTATTACTTTTGTTCCATTTCATTACCACGACTTTACAAACGTACCTGAAATTTATGTCGAATGTGAAAATGCAAGACAATATTTTAATGACATTAGTAGAAGACATAGTTTACGTTTTAATTTAACTGATTATCGTTATATAACAGATGAATATTATTTTACTAATAAACCTACTGTTAAAGAAGAATCACCTATTGAAAACTATTCTATAATTTATAAATCTAAATTAGCTGTTCTTGACTGGATGGATGATACGGAAAAAGAAGCTATACATACTTTTAAATCAATCAGTGAATCATGTATTTCTTTTTTAGTTCTATTAGAATCTATCACACAAAAAATAAATGAAAATCAAAAATATAGTGACTTATATTCTTCACTCGAATCTTTATATAAATCTATTTATTCAAACAATATTTCATATTTACATGATTTAGAAGAAAAAATTAAAATTCGTAAACGAAGAAAAATAAGAATTAATATCCTCACTCATGCCATAAATTTTGGACAATCAAAATTATCATTTTTATCTTCCACACTATACACTAATTTAACTGTTATGAGGCATATTGAAAAATTTACAACCACTTTTAACCATCCTATTATAGGCGAACTTATTATTAGTATCAACATTTTTCCTTTTATTACTCATTATATTTTCTTAACAAAATTTGAACAATCTATTCCAAATACAACCATTTATTCTATGGTTAATACATGGAACAAATTTTCTTCTATTTGTAAAAATACATTTATTTGTAAACGTAAAGAAGACAATAATGAATTTACCCATTTTCATTTATTAGACATTTTATTAGCTGGTTTTATTTATCACCATTATTTATATCAATTTAACTATATTTCTAAAGCTATTTATCAACTTTATTACAATATTCAACCTATACGTTATTCTCCCTATTATTCTAACGAATGTAATCTACAAATTAAATTAACATTTAAACATATTATAGACGATTTAACCCAGCAATCTACCTTATTGGACAGAACAACATCCAATTTATTACAAAAAATTAAATACTGGACAAATATAGATTCATAAATCTTTATTTTTATTTTTTTAAAGTTGGATTTGTTATATAGTTTTAATAAGTATTTTATTAAAGATTCTTGGTTGTTTATTTAATAAAAAAATAAAATAAATATATTATATATTTATTTTATTAAAGATTAAAACAAAAAAATGAAATTTGATTTTAAATCAATATTAGCAATATTGTGTTATATATTAGCACTCTATGGTTTAATTGTATTAATTCGTAAAATAATGTCTGATGATAAAGATAAAAAATGGTTCAGTGAAAATTATAGATATGAAGCATGTGTATGTGGTCCTAGACAAAAAAATCGAGATGGAAATTGGGTAAGTACTTGTACAGGTGACTGTAGCACATGGGATGAATAAGAGTTATTTTAGTCTTTATCACTTTTTCAAATTTAAAATAATATTATTTTAAACTATTTTATTTAATTTTTTACTTTTATTTATATAAAAGTAAAACTAAAACACACAACATGGATAAAACTAAAAAAACTATTATTATTATTGCTATTATTTTAACCTCAATTGGTGCAATTAATTGGGGATTAACTACTATTGGTACTAATCTAGTATCCGATTTTTTACCTAGAGGTATTCAAAGATTTACATTTTTCTTAATTGGGGTAGCTGGTATTATAACTCTATTCTCTTCCATTAAATGGGCTATGAAAAAAGATACTGTTAAAAAAACTGATGTTAAAGAAGAAGAAAACGTTATTTAAAATTAGTGTAATTCACTTTGTATCCAATTTCCTATCTTATTACACTCTTCTACACTAATTCCTGTTGTATATCCCTTTTTATCCAAAAAGGATACCAATTTTTCTGTTGATAAATTACCTGCCCTTTTTGGACTAAAAGGACAGCCTCCCAATCCACCTATACTAGAATGAAATATACTCATTCCCTGATCTAAACATGCTTCTACATTTTGTATTGCCAAATCATTTGTATCATGAAAATGTCCCGTAAAATTCTCTATTGAATATTTTTCCTTTATTTTTTTTAATAAATGATATGTTTGCTCTGGTGTACCCTCTCCTATCGTATCAGCTATATCAATCAAATTTACATCTAATTTCATATATTTTTCTACTATATTTAATACCGAATTTGTATCCATATTTCCTTCATACGGACATTTCATACATGTACTTATACTTCCTCTTACTTGTATCCCATTTTCTTTCGCAAATTTTACGATTGGTTCAAATCGTTTAAATGCTTCATCAGATGTACAATTTATATTCTTTTTATTAAACGACTCAGATGCAGCCACAAATAATACTATTTCTTTACATTTATTACTATTTTCTTTACTTAAATTTAAAAATTTTATATGCGGAACTAATATACTATAATAATGTTTATCTTCTAATTTACCCAGAAGTGTATCTGTATTCGATACTTGTGGTAATAACTTTGGATTTATCAAACTTCCAATTTCTATATGACTTAATCCTATTGATGTACATTTATCAATTAATTCTTTACGTTGATCTATCGATAAAACTTTCTTTTCATTTTGTAAACCATCTCTTGGTCCTACTTCAATTATTTTTACAGATTTTATTCTTTTTTGAATCGGTGGTATAAACGATCCACTTATATATTTAATTGCTCGCATTAATTAATTTATTTATACTACTATTTTATATTATTATCTTTAATTTAGGTTTATCTTTTTAATTATTAGATAACATAACTAATCTATTTTAAATTTTTTTCAATTTAAAATTTATAGTTATCTAATAATTACACCCAGAACATCCTTTTGGATTATATCTATAATAATCTTTACTTAATTCTCTCCAATAAAATATCATATAAATAGCCATAGCTATACTTAATAAAAATAATATAGTATATACTATATTTGTATTCATTTATTTATTATTTTAATTTTTTTTGTTGTTTCTTATTCGTTTTAGTCGATAATTGATCTACTGTTTTAACTAGTGTATTTGATAAACTTGTTACCACTTCATTTGGTCCATTTTGTCTTATATGATCTCTCAATGCTATCAATTTATATCTACATTTTGCAAAATCTTCTACTGTAATTGTTGCATTTGCTGGATCTTCTTCTCCTGTTTCATATTCTTGATGTAAAAATTGTATACCATTATTTATCTTTTGCAAACACTCTTGCTTTCCATCTTCTAAACATTTTAATACAAATGATTCTGACGTTATTTTATCTGGATTTCCATCTTCTTTCTTAACTATTAAACTTCCTCTTGATGTATCTGTACAAAATGTTAAATTTTTTATACACTTTACAAATTCTGACGAAAAATTTTTCTCACCATCAAAATCATTTAAATACACTAAGTCATATCCATTAATTTTATTTATACTATTTTTAATATTTTCTGGTGAAAAAATAACCAACTTTTCAACCATTTTATCAAATTGAACATTATAATTATTAATAGTATTATTATTATTTGTGTTATTTGTGGTATTATTGGTAGTGTTTGAAGAAGATAATTTTTCAGTTTGTTTTAAAAATGCTTCTTCAATAATTTTAATTTTTTCATCTAATTTTTGTTGTAAACTTTGAATGATTTCATCCTTTGATTTAAGTTGATTATCTATTTTTTGTTGTAAATTTTGAATCATTTCATCTTTAGATTTTACTTGCTCTTTTAAAATATTAATTTCCTTTAATTTACAAGTATTTAAATGAGTTGCTAAATGAATCTTTTGTGAAAAAGATTTATTACAATGATGACATTTATAAGTTTCTGTTTGAATAGTATTATTGTTTAAATTTCTATTTATTTCATCATTAGTAGTACGTGTTAAAATACATTTTTTACTTGATTTTAAATGAGTCTTAAGATTAGAAATAGATGAAAATATTTTATTACAATATTGACAAGATTTATCCATTTTATATATTATGTATAGATTAATTTTAAATTTCTAATTAATAGAAAATAAATATAATATATAATTATTTATCTTTAAATATCTTTTAATATTAGTTATTAGTAGAATATAATATTTTAGCTTGTTTTAAAACTACATCTTCAATTAATTTAATTTTTTGATCTAATTTTTTCTGTAAAGTTTCTATTATTTCATCTTTAGTTTTTATTTCTTCATCTTTAGTTTTTATTTGTTTATCCTTATTTTCAATAATAATTTCTAATTTTTTTTGTTCTTCTTTTAATACTTTATTTTCTTCTTTTAATGATGAAAGTTCTTGATTGATTAAATTATCATTTAAATGTTCTTTTACTTTACAAGAACTAGTATGTATTAATAAATTTTGTTTAGTTGTGAATATTTTATTACAATATTCACATTCAAATTTTGCTATAATTTCATTTTCATTATTTATATTTCTATTTTCTATACATTTTTTACTTGTTTTATAATGAACTTTAAGATTTGAAGGAGTAGAAAATTGTTTACTACAATATTCGCAAATATTTAATGAAGTATTGATGTTGTTATTATTTTTAAAAGATACTGTAATATCTGAAAAAATTGGATATGTTTTTAATAAATCTAATAAACTTGTTATTTTATTGATAACTTCATTACTAGAATTTAAAATATCTTCTTCTGGTAAACAAGATAGTATTGTAATTAATAATTTAAATAAATTAAAACATTCATTTGAATAATATTCTTTACCTCCTACTGGTTCATACGATAGTTTTAATTTTATATATTTTTTAAGTAAATACTCTCTTTTATCAGGTATTGAACAACATATAGCAAATATATTTCTCATTTTCATTTCTTTTTTAGGATAATTATCTAATCTTGGTTTTAAACCTCTTATAGTTTCACCAAATTTAAGTATATTTAATATACCAAAAAAATTACAAATAAATATATATAAATAACCAATATTTGAAGTAGATTTAATATCATTATGAGTATTATAATAAATAAAATTATTATTATAACTATCAATTATTTTATTGATTAAATCAAAGTGACTGTTGTCCATTTTTATGTAAAACTATTTATAATAAATAAATCTTTAAACTATAATTAAATTCTATATATTTATTTTCTATAAATTAGAAAATAAAAGAAAAGATTAGAAAGTATGAAGACTTATTTTAAATTTGTACACTATACTTTCTACTTAATTTTCATTAACAAGTTTAACTTTTTAAAATCTACTTTTATTGGTTTACTTTATATACATTATATTACTGCTTTTAGAAAAATTTATCTATTTTTACTAAAATTTACATTTTTTCTATTTTTTTTAGAATTTTATATTACACACATCATAAAAAAGTTGTCATGTGTGTAATAAACTTTTTTAAAAAATTAAACTATATTTAAAAATATGATTAAAATTATTTTCTACAAATTAGAAAATAAAAGAAAAGATTAAAAAGTATATAACTTTAAAATTAAAATAAACATATTAATTTCTTCTTAATTATTAACCACAAGTTTAACTTTTTAAAATCTACTTTTATTGGTTTACTTTATATACACTATATTACTACTTTTAGTAAAATTTATCTATTTTTACTAAAATTTACAATTTTTTCTATTTTTTTTAAAAAAGTTTACTACACACATCTCAATTTTTTTATCATGTGTGTAATATAAATTTTCAAAAAAAATGAAACATTATTTTATTTATATTCAAAATTTTAAATAGCTTAACTATTTAAAATTAGTATAGTAGTTTATACTTTATAAAGTAGAAATTATATTTCTAATCTTATCTTTTAATTGTTCAATGCCGTTATCATTATAAATAGTATAATCTTCTTTTATACAAAGATGACTATATTCTGATTCATGAATATTTAATTCTTTACATTTTTTAATACTTTTTTCACAACCATTTGAAGCTTGTAAACCAACATCATACCAAACAGGTAAGCTACGAATAACTCTTATAATAATTCCACCTTTTTCACGAATTGCGTTTATTTCAGAAGGAAATCTGCAATCAGTGATTACAATATTTTCATTATCTTTTACTAAATCTAAACGTTTTAAAAGAGTGTAAACCCATACATTATTATTAAATGTATTTCTAATACAATCTGTACCGATTAATTGCATTGCTTTTCTAGGTGTAAAATCTGGAATATTAAGTTTATTACTCCACCAAGTATCAATTTGATTTCTCCAATTTCTACTTTCTTCAGTATCACCTTCTAATAACTTTCTATCCCAGTTGAAAAGAATACTTAAAACATCTTTTAAAGAGGAAGCAAAGCTATCTTTTTTAAAAGAATATTCTTCTATTAAAACATTTGCAAGTGTATCTTTACCACTGTTTATTAATCCACAAATACCAATTAACATTTTAAATATATTATTATTATTTTTACTCTATATAGAGTAAAAGTAAAAAAATCAATTTAATATAATTATTGATTATTAATTATTTATATTAATTGGTTTAAAATAATTTGTACATTCATATTTTTTGATAAAATTTATACATTTATTATGTTCTTCGTCTGTTGCACCGATAACAAAAGATGATAATTTAAGTAAACCTTTACCAGTTAAACATATAATATATCGTTTACCACTATCTAACTGAACCCAAACTTTTATATAATCTTCAAATAAAATAAATTCAGATTTTTTACGGCTAAATGTATGAGTACTGAATTTCTTTTTATAAAAAATTTTAAGTAAAGGTTCAACTGTTTTTAAATAAGGTATAACGGTATATTTCTTATCTATTTTTACAATCCAATGTTTATCATCAAATGTACCTTCCATTGTAAGAGGTTCATTAAATAAAGAATTAACTTCTGTAAAGATTAAATTAGAATTATCAACATTAATTAAATCATTATCAGAATCTGTATCATTATTAATATCATCATTTAAATTATTATTAGATTTAACTTCCATTTCAGAGTCAGAATCAGTTTCTGTATCATCATTATCAAATACTTGACGTTGAGTAGAATTTAATTTTCTAATTTTTACAACGTTAGAAGTATTATTAGAAGGAGTATTTTCATCTATATGTTTACGTTTTAAAGTATTTAATTTTTCTATTTGAATTTTAATATTCTTTTCTAATTCTACATTTTCTTTTATTTTTTTATTTACGTTGTTATAAAGATTATTTAAAAATGTTTCTTTACTTTTTAGTTGTTCTTTTAATTCATTAAGTTTAATTCTTTCTTGGTTGTTTTCATTTTTATCATTTACATTCATTTCAATAATATTTCTTAAGCTTGCAAATTCTTTAGTAAATTTAACTTGAATATGATTTGATATTAAGTCATTAAATTTTGGATGAGCTAATAACATATCTAATTCAGTTGTATCAATACTTTTACTACTATTACTATTATTATTATTATTATTATTACTAATAGGTTTAAGAGTAGGAATTTGTTTACTATTAGTTGAAATACTATTAGTTGAAATACTATTGGTTGAATTAGTATTAGTTGAATTATTAAATTTAAATGGTGATGGAAACATTTTTTTAAACTATTTTATATAAATTATAAATATAAATTACAAATATAATTATAATTATTAAAGTGTTATATATTTATACAATTTTTTAAAAAAATCAATTTACTGGAAAAAGCTGGTTGATAATTAATTATATATTTTTATTTTGTTTTACTTTTGATTTATATTTTTTATTCATTTGAATTATCATAGGACGTTTTTTGTTAGAAAATCTATTATATCTGTTTAATGCATGAAAAGATTTCATTTTAGTATGAAATAAGCTATAAATATCATATTGTTTGTCGGGAATATTGTAACTAATTGTAGTTTGATGAATACTTGACATAGCTATAGTTTTGAATTGATTACATTCTTTGCTTATTTTATATAAATTATATAGTTTAGAGCTGACAAGTAAAACATTACTTAAAAGAGTAGAAACACTTCTAAATCCGTCATAAAAGAAATAAAAAATAAGAATAGAGCTGAAAAAAACGTTAAAAGTAAATAAAACAATGATACAGTTTGTATATTTTTTTAGTTTACGATTATGAGTTTTTACTCTGGATAGAATACGAGGATAACTTTTAATATTTTCTTCTAAAGAATTAGCTGGATAGTCTTTACTTTCATCTAAATGTGAAATAAGATAAGCTTCACGTTTATTTTGGACTAAAATAAGTTTAATAAATAAAGCAAGGGTAAGAAAGTTAACAAATAGTACAAATTCATTGAATCTAGATAGATCAGAAAAATTTTGTGAAAAAGTACAAGTTGTGTTTGTATCAGAACAATATTGAGGTACAAAAACAGATAATAATGTAGCCATTACAATTTTAGTACCTTCTATAATAGTTGTAAATATAGTAGAAATAAGTTGATTTCTATTTTCATTATTATCAGTATCTTCTTTAGTATTTTCTTTAGTATCTTCTTTTATTTCAATATTAAGTTGAAGATTGGGTTGATTTATAGGTAAAATATCATCAGTAAAATATGATACTATTTTATGTTTTAATTTAATAAGATAATCTTTGAACATTGGTGATAGTGAATTTTATTTTTTATATTGAAGTAAATAGAATAATCTTTTTTCAAAAGTATAAAAAATGAAATAAAAATAAGTATAAAATTTAAATTTTATACTTATTAAATAATTTAAAAAAAACTAATACAAAAATAAATTTGATTTTAAAAATGTACTAGTTTTTTTAAAAAAGTAAAAAAGTAAAAAAAAAGTAAATAAAAATAATAATAATATATTCAAAGAGGAGGTTTTAAAGGAACCTAAGGTTCCTTTATAAGGTTCCTTTATCCAGACCCTCCTTTCTTTTTACTAAATACACTATCTAATTCTTCTCTTTCACTCATCATAGCAGCAGCAGCGTTTTTAATTCTGTCTTGTTTTGCTTCTAATTCTTTATTTTGAGGAGGACCATTGGGACCAACTAAGTCATTATAATCAACTTTTGTAGGTTGTATAATTAAACTATTTTCTGAACTATTATAGTCATCATCATCTAGAGGTGTAAAATTTGTATTTGTGTTAGATAATTCTTCCATTACAGAGGATATACTACTTTTCATATTTTCATGACCTTCACCTTTTTTGATATTTAATGTAGTATTCATCATTCTATCTTGATAAACATTTTTTATATTATCACCTGGGTCAGTGTTTGCTAATTTTTCTAATTCTCTATGTTCTTCGAATGGATCATCTATTCTAACGGCGATTGGTGTTTTACCTTTTGGTGGAGGTTGATTGGTAGAGGGTTTGGTATCGAATGATAGCATAGTTTTTCCATTTTCATTTTTAGGTTTATTTGGTTGTAAAGAAGAAGATACAGGAGGTGTAACTCTCATAGAAGGAATAGATGGGGTATTAACTTTAGGAATTTTATTTAATTGTACTTCTATGCTAGGTTTTTTTAACATAGCTAAAATTTTATTTAAGAATTGTATGACATCATTGCCTTCGTATATTTCCATTCTATTTTCGTTTGGATAGGATAAAATGATACAAGGAACGGTATGAAATATTTTTAAAGATAATAAATAGTTTCTTATTTTAACGTTATCAGCATCTACACCAATTAGTCCAGTAGATGGAGCAATTTGATGAATTATAGGTAAAATTTCATTACAACTTTGACTATATTTTGAATAAATATATAAAAATGTATCACTATTCATTTAATTTTATTAATAAGTTAAGCTTTTTAAACCATACCAATATTTTTTTTATTTTTAATACTTTTTTATTTTAGTTTTTAAAGTAAAATTTTAGAATACTTTTTTCTTATTTATAATATAAAAACTAAATATGGATCAAGATAAAGATGAAAATTCGATACATATTAATATAGAACCTATTTCAACTATTAATACAATTAGTGATACAATTAGTGATACAAAAGAAACAATTAATGATACAAAAGAAATAATTAGCGATGCAAAAGAAACAATTGCTTCCACTATTTCATCATCTGTTACAGAATTAAATACATTTAAAAATAATTTTACATCAGGTTTACTTCCTCGTTTTATGTTAAATAAAACGTTACCTTCTATACAAAATTTTTCAAATACTATTAAAAATGGTATCCAAAATGATATTCAATTAACATCAAATACTATTAAAAATGGTATTCAAACTATAACAGATGATATTCAGAATAATATACAAGAAGGTATTCAACCGATAACAAATGGTTTACAGAATAGTAAACCAACTACACGATCAAATAGTTCTTTAAACAGTAAAGCTAGTAGTCGTCGTGAAAGTATAAATGAAGTAAAAGAATTGCAATTAAAACCAGATGAGTCTTCAACTGTTATTACGTCGTCAAGAAGTAGAAAGTTAGATAGAAGAAATTTGTCGAATGATATATTGGCTGAGCTTCCGATAAGTATTCGTTTTAATGATAGTATAAATATAGATAATAATGAAACGTTAGAAAATTATATAGATGATTGGAAAAAATGGGATGATGAAGATTGTAATAAACTTGATATATTAATAGAAGAAATTTGGACAGAAGAAGAAAAATATAAACATTCTGCTTCTTTTAATCATAATTGTGCAAGAGGAATTCAATTTACACTTATTTTAATGGGTATGTCAGGTATATTTCTTCAATCTAAAGGTGCTTCGCCAGAAACTGTAAATAATTATACTATAGCTTCAAGTGCATTAACAACATTAACATCAAGTTTATTAACTTTTTTTTCTTTTGCTAAAAAGGCACCACATTTTGCAAAAATTTCATTTATGTTACGTCGTTTAAGAAATTGGGTAGAAAAATTATTAATTATACCTGTTGATAAACGTTGTTCCCCTTATGATATTTATACGATTGCAAAAATTACATTTGAAGCAATATTGAATGAAGCAAAAGAAGGTTTATCTGAACATAAATAAAATGGGGAACGACGTTCCCCATAACCCCTCCTTCACTATGATTTTATAATTTACTTTTTTTTTATTTTTACTTTATAAAGTAAATATTCAAATATAAAAATTTTTTAAAAAAACTAATACATTTTAAAATTAAATATATTTTTGTACTAGTTTTTTTTAAAAAATTAAAAAAATTAAAAAAATTAAAAAAATTAAATTTATTTTTATACCTATTTTAGTATAAAAATAAAAATAATAAAAATATATTCAAAGAGGAGGTTTTAAAGGAACCTAAGGTTCCTTTATAAGGTTCCTTTATTTAAACAGGTAAATTTTTAATAGCAGTAGCATCATTTCTATCTTCTAAATAAGAAACAAGTTCGCCAAAATCACCAGGTTGTGGATCTTTTGCATAAATATCATAATCATAGTCATTCCATTCTGGTGCAGATTCTAAACCCCACATTCTATCACCAAAACCAGGATTTATAGCTGATTTTTGTCTATTATAATATCTTCTTCTTGGTAAACTATTATAGAACATTGCATAGTCAAAATTTTCATCTTTTTCAGAATGAAATTTACAAATTACTGCTATTACTAATAATATGATTAAAAGCATAGTGATTATAAGATAATTCATTTTTTCTTATTATTTAGTATATAGTAAATAATAAAATATAAAAATAAAAGGTAAAATTTAAGAATTGAAAAAATTAAAGTTATTTAAGAAAAAGAATAGTATAAAATAAGAAGTATAAAGTAAAATTGTAAGGTAAAAATAAGTAAAAATGTATATATTACGAAATATATTGGATAATATAATATTAAAATATATATATAATAGTCCAGAAGAAATATTAAATAATCCTATTCATTTATTATTTCAATTGCAATCATCTTATTGGGATTATATAGATAATTATTATTCAAATAAAGAAATAAATAGTAATGAAGTATTGCCGTATTTTTTAGAAAAAGAATATATGGATTATATGGTAAATCATTATATATTTTTATATATAAGATTAAAAAATTT
>JACCDO010975243.1_pt1 | contig 42571 bp, 33 predicted proteins | sample 7446101 | NCBI WGS metagenome assembly JACCDO01 (sample SAMN15323440, study PRJNA562643) | freshwater metagenome | isolation source: river surface water | place: USA:Blue River Watershed | collected 2017-08-16 | reverse complement strand
TCAAAGTTTGCGTCGGTAATTTCAATTGCTTTTGCCATGGGATGCTTTCAGGTAAGGTTCTTTTTTCAAATATATCAGCAAAATGCAATTGAATCCGAATAAGTTCCGTTCAATTTTAATTAATTGCCGATAGGACTGTAATTTTTAAGTTATCGATCCATTATTTTGTATGCTACTTCAGGGATCAGCTTTAATTCTTTGATTAATTCAGCACTCGGATCAATCTTCATTTTCTTCGAGAAAAGCTCCAGACTGATGTTTTCTTGTTGGTCCAAGACCTCAATATACAATTTTGCATCCCCCTTGTATTTTGTGGTGATACTTTCCAATTTCTCCATGAGCTCAAGTGTCAAATCATCCAAATTGATGTTGACTTTAAGTCCTTTGATCAAGCGGCCTCGAACTTCACTAAGTAGGGAGATGGAATTGATTTTAAATTCCAATTCATTCTCATTTCCCCATTTCTTTTGGACTACCCCTCCGTGTATAAACAAGAACCATCCGGTCATGAAGTACTGCTTAAACTTTACATAATCCTCCCCAAAGAGGAAGAAGGTAAAGGTGCCATGGTAATCTTCCATTGTGAGCGTGCCGAAAGGCTTGCCATTTTTGGTGGTTCGGTGGGCAAAGCTTGCCACAGACCCCGCCAGGCGCAACTCGTTTTTGCCCTTTAATGAGTCTAGGTCGTTGAGTGCAGTCAAGGTGGCATTGGTAAAAGAGTCAATCTCCAGCTTGTATTGATCCAAGGGATGTCCAGAGATGAATAAGCCCACCACTTCCTTTTCAATGTTGAGCTGCTGAATTTGTGAAAATGGCTCCATTGGGGCTACGGATGGTAATGGAACTTCTGCAGTGCCGCTACTTCCTCCAAAAAGACTGACTTGGGCACTGTCTTCTTCCTGCTGTACTTTCTGTGCGTAGCGGCTTGCCTTTTCAATCAAGCTTACATCTCCATCAGGAGCCTCCAAGTACTGCCTACGGTGATGTTCTTTGAAGCAATCAAAACTACCTGCCATGGCCAATGCCTCCATGGATCTCTTGTTGAGGGTACGGGTGTTGACACGCTTGGCAAAATCAAAGATGTTCTTGTAAGGGCCTTTGCTGATTCGCTCTTTGATGATTTCCTCTACTGCTGCGGTTCCAGCGCCTTTGATAGCTGCCATGCCAAAGCGGATTTCTCCTTGCGCATTTACCGTAAACCCACTTTTAGATTCATTCACATCTGGCCCTAAAACTTGCAGTCCCATCCGTTTGCATTCTTCCATAAAGAAGGTTACCTGGGTGATGTCATTCATGTTGTTGCTCAACACGGAAGCCATGTATTCTGCGGGATAATGGGCCTTAAGGTAGGCAGTTTGGTAAGCAATCCAAGCGTAGCAGGTGGAGTGTGATTTGTTGAAGGCATAGGATGCAAAGGCCTCCCAGTCGGTCCAAATTTTCTCCAGCTTCTTGGGGTCATGCCCTTTGGATGCAGCCTGCTCTACAAATTTGGGTTTCATCTTGTCCAATACGTCCTTCTGCTTTTTTCCCATCGCCTTTCGAAGCACATCGGCCTCACCTTTGGTAAATCCGGCAATTTTTTGGGATAGCAGCATGACTTGCTCCTGGTAGACGGTGATGCCATAGGTTTCTTCCAAGTACTCCTTCATGTCCTCCAAATCATAGGAAATAGGCTCTGTGCCATGCTTTCGTTTGATAAATGAGGGAATGTAAGCCAAAGGCCCTGGTCGGTAAAGGGCGTTCATGGCAATGAGGTCGGCAAAAACCGTCGGTTTCAATTCCCGCATGTATTTCTGCATTCCTGGACTTTCGTATTGGAATATCCCGACAGTTTCTCCTCGTTGAAAAAGTTCGTAGGTCTTTGCATCATCTATGGGAAAAGCATCAGCATCCAATTGAATGCCGTGTCGTTCTTTGATGATTTTGATGGCGTCCTTGATCAGGGTAAGGGTCTTCAATCCCAAAAAATCCATTTTCAACAAGCCTGCGGATTCCACCACTGCGTTGTCAAATTGGGTACACACCATGTCTGAATCCTTTGCCAAGGCCACTGGAACGAAATTGGTGATGTCCGAAGGGGTAATGATGACCCCGCAAGCATGAATTCCAAGGTTACGGACGGATCCTTCCAGTACAGCGGCTTGGTTAATGGTTTTTGCCGAATCGTCTAGTCCTTGTGCTATTTTTATGAGCTCCTCTGCCTTTTGAAGTAGTTCGCCCTGCCCCTTCAATTTGTCCAGTAGGGCAGGTCTATTTTTGGCAAGTTCAAACAAGGTTTTGAGCTTGATGTCTGGAACCAAATTGGCCAGCCTGCCAGCTTCTGGGAGCGGTAAGTTTAATACTCGGGCAGTATCTCGAATAGCAGATTTGGCGGCCATCGTGCCATAGGTAATGATCTGTGCCACCTGGTTAGTCCCGTACTTATTGATTACGTAATCGATGACCGCTTGACGACCTTCGTCATCAAAGTCGATGTCAATATCTGGTAAGGATACGCGGTCGGGATTCAAGAATCGTTCGAATAGCAAATCGTATTTGATTGGATCGACATTGGTGATCCCCACGCAGTAGGCTACGGCAGATCCAGCAGCAGATCCTCTTCCTGGACCTACCGAGACACCCATGTCTCGGGCTGCTCGTGTGAAATCTTGGACAATTAAAAAATAGCCAGGATATCCTGTGTTTTCAATGGTTTTCAGCTCAAACTCCAGCCTTTCTTGTATTTCGGGGCTAAGTTCGGGGTATCGCTTTTTAGCGCCTTCATAGGTGAGGTAGCGCAAATACGCATTTTCACCACGCTTGCCTCCATCTGCTTCGTCTTCTGGATGCCTAAATTCATCGGGGATGTCAAACTTGGGCAATAACACCTCCCGTGCAAGTTTGTAAGCCTCGCATTTGTCTACGATTTCTTGGGTGCAGTGGATCGCCTCTGGCAAATCCGCAAACAGCTGCTTCATCTCCTCCGGACTTTTGAGGTAGAACTCCTCGTTGGGAAAGCCAAATCTAAATTCGCGTCCTCGCTTGCCAACGTACTTTTTAGGCTTCTCCAAGAGCTCCCCATCTTTGACACAAAGTAAAATGTCATGCGCCTTGGCGTCCCCCTTTTCGTTGTAATAGGAGTTGTTGGAGGCAAAATACTTTACCTCATATTTATGGGCCAACTCAAGCAACACCTCATTGACTTTGTCCTCTTCTGGGACCCCATGCCGGTTAAGCTCCACGTAAAAATCATCCCCAAACTGTTCTTTCCACCAGACAAAGGCTTCCTCTGCTTGTGTTTCGCCCACATTGAGAATCAGGTAAGGGATCTCGCCCCAGATGCCTCCCGTGCTGGCTATCAAGTCTCCCTTGTATTGGGCAAGTAGCTCCTTGTCGATTCGGGGTACGTAATAAAATCCTTCCGTATTTGCATAGGAAGCAAGCTTGGCAAGATTGTGGTATCCCGTCTTATTTTTTGCCAAAAGGACGGTTTGATAGCCATCGTCCTTGGAGGCTTTGTTTTTTCGATCTCTGCATAAGTTAAACTCGCAACCAAGGATGGGTTTAATTTCTTTGGCCATCGCTTCCTTTACGAAGTGAAAAGCCCCCATCATGTTGCCATGATCGGTCATTGCGAGTGCACTCATGCCCAACGCTTTTGCTTTGGCTACCAGCGTTGGAATTTCGGAGGTTGCCTGCAATACCGAGAATTGCGTGTGCACATGCAGGTGGGTGAAGGGGCTGTCGTTTTTGTCGACTAGTCCTTCAGAAGTTGATTTTTTAGTAGTGTCCGCTTTTGATGCTTGGATTTCTTGGCGCTGCGCAAAATTGGCTTCTGCGAGTACGGGGGCTTCGTACTGCACCTCCTCAGTGGAGATACCAGGTTCTGGGTTTTGTACTTTTTGTGCAATCAACCCAAAAAAGCAGCGTGCGGTAGCGGCCACATCGTAGGCAGCATCGTGGGCATCCCCAAATCCCTCTCCAAATAGCTTTAGGTGCAATTCGGTCAGAGTAGGCCATTTGAACTTTCCTCCTTTTCCTCCAGGGAGCGCACAGAATTGGGTGGAAATATCCTTGGTGTCAAGTTCTGCCATGTTCTCAAAGGGCATGACGAGTGCACCACGAAGGTATTCTGAACCTACTACGTGGATATCAAACCCAATGTTATGGCCAACGAGGTACTTGGATTGGATGACATCCTCGCGAAAGATTTGTAGTATTTCGTTGAGGTCGTGCCCTTCTTCCAAGGCACGTTTGGTAGAGATGCCATGTACCTTTTCCGCATTGTAGGGAATGGTAAATCCCTCAGGGCGGATGATGTAGTTTTTGTTGGAAAGAAGCTTTCCCCGCGCATCATGCAGCTGCCATGCCAGCTGAACAAGCCTTGGCCAATTATCAAGGTCAGACATGGGTGCGTTGTACGACCTGGGTAATCCAGTAGTCTCCGTATCAAAAATTAAGTACATAGGGAAATGGGGAATAAAGACTCAAAATACGGCTTAAAAAGGGAAGCAAAAAATGGAGTGACGAGAATTGTCGGAAATACTTTTTAAGAAAAATTGAATTTTAAAACGGGTTGGCATCTAGTTAAAAAATGGGGTTTTGAAAAAATCAAAAATAATCAATAAACCCTGTTGGATAAGGCAAAAATCGTATTTTTTGAATCTCGAATCAACGTTTGTCTTCCCAAGGCATGTAAACCACCTTTTTGGTCTGAAAAAATTCCTCTTTGAAGTAGTCTTCCAAGTGGTAGCAAACGTAGGACTTGCCTGTCTCCTCCATTTCTTCGTCTACATCCCCACCTTTGAGGTAAAGGATGCCATTGGGGTAGTCGTTGAAATCCTCCTTTTTGATTTTTCCTTTTACCCAAGGATAAAACTGGATCATGCGGGTGACGGCACGGCTAACCACAAAATCATATTTTCGCACCAAGGATTCTGCACGCGCCTGTTGCGCTTCTACGTTGGTCAATTTGAGTGCCTTGGCGACTTCTTTGACGACTGTGATTTTCTTGCCAATGGAGTCTACCAAATGGAAGTGGGTATCTGGAAATAAGATTGCAAGCGGGATGCCGGGAAATCCGCCACCCGTACCAATGTCCAATACTTTCGTTCCCGGTTGAAACTGCAATACCTTGGCGATACCCAGGGAATGGAGCACATGATGGATGTAAAACTGATCCATGTCTTTGCGGCTAATCACATTGATTTTGGCATTCCAGTCCTGATAGACTTCCTCCATTTGCTCGAATTGCTGGAGCTGTTTGGCGGTAAGATTTGGAAAGTAGGAGGCAATTAGGGTGCTAGTGGAGCTCATTAAATTTGATTTTCTTTTCCAGAAGCAATCTCATAGAGCAGTTCTCGTGAACGGTGTAATTGTGCTTTAACGGTTCCCAGTGGCTTATCGAGTTCTTCAGCGATTTCCTCATAGGAAAGCTCGTCGAAGTAGCGCAGTTTCACCAAGGTTCTGTATTTTGCTGGAAGCTTGTCCACAAACAAGCGCACCATCTCGATGCGCTGAGACTTGATGAACTCATCTTGTGGGTTATCGTCCTTGTCCTCCACATCCATGGTTACGGCATTGCCGTTGTCATCAGAAAAAGTATTATTTAAGCTCATGGTTTTGAGCTTCTTTTTTCGGATAAAGTCAATGGTATTGTTAGTGGCGATACGAAACAGCCAAGTTGAAAAGGTGTATTCTTTTTTGAATCGTTCTAGATTTCGAAAGGCCTTGGCAAAGGCTTCCATGGTGAGATCATCCGCATCATCTGCATCCCGGATCATCTTCAGAATCATAAAATAGACCGCCTTTTTGTAGCGTTTCATCAAGGTGGCATAGGCTGACTGATCCTTCCCTTGAACAGCCCGGTCAATCAGTTCAAAATCCTCAAGGGCCTTGGATGAAAATTCGCGTTCGTTGCCGTTCATTTGCTATTTTTTGCCTGGTAGGAGATTGATCCTAAAACCCAAAAGTATGCCAAGTACAACAAATCATTTAGCAATACATTCATTTTGGGAAAATTGCGTTGCAAGTTTTTCGAAGAGGACCTAATAATTGAGAATAATAAAATAGACCGGATTCCCATTATCCCCAAAACGGCCAAAAAATATTCCCATTGTAGTCCAATGCCGAAATAAATCAATAAGCCAATTCCGCCAATCCAAAAGAGTGCATGGGATATGCCATAGAGGCCCATTTTCCGTTTGTCTTCTACGCGAAAAAACCGTTCAGCATGCAAAAGGAGTTTCTCATGCTGAAGGTATTCTTTCCAGTTTTCTTTGGGAGCTGACACAGTAATTGCTTCTGCATCAATCACCACCTTGGTGTTTGAACCAGTAGCATGGGTATTGATAAATACCGAATCATCCCCCCCTTCCACGTTCCAAAATCCTCTAAACCCTTTTACTTCCATGAAAAAGCTTTTCCGGTAACAGAGATTTTTGCCTGTTCCCATGAATGGAGATTTCCAAAGTCCAAAGGAAAGAAAGAAGAGTGCTTTTAAAATTGTTTCAAATTGAATCCATTGATTCAATGCACCCGACTTTTCTTGAAAGCTTGAAAATCCAATCGCAAATGTTTTCCCTTCCTCACGTACAGGTGCAGTCATTTTGCGGATCCATTGATCTGACTTGGGAACGCTGTCCGCATCGGTGAGTAGAATGACATCATTTTTGGCAACTTTTATACCAAGTGCAAGTGCAAATTTTTTGGCAGTACAGTGTTTGGGGGTATACTTGATGGTAACTGATCGGAGTTTCGGGTACTGTACCATCAGGTCTTCTAGAAGCCGCTTGGTTCGATCCGTGCTCTGATCGTTGACAATCATCACATCAAATTTTGGATAATCTTGTTCAAAAAGTTTTGGGATCAATACTTTGAGATGCTGGAATTTGTTCCGAGCCGTCACCAATACAGTCACCCCCTCCTCAGGATATTGGATTCCTGACTTTTTTGACCCGCGGGAATACCAAGCAGTTCGAGAAAATACCATGAATAGATACCCTCCTTGTACAAGTATTCCGAAACCGAAGAAAAACCACAATAAAAATAGGCCCATAGGTCAATTCTGCTGGGCAAATATAAAATCAAATTCAGCAAGTCATTTAAGAATAAGTGGATATTTTTGCATAAGTAAGGCTTTCTAAGAAAGTCTTGCTTTTTTGTTCCTTTTTGCATCCCATGAAGTTTGTCCTAGAAAAAAAAGATATCCTAACCCAAGCCCGTACGGGTACCCTTACCACAGACCATGGCACAATCCAAACCCCTATTTTTATGCCTGTGGGGACAGCGGGAACGGTCAAGGCGGTGCACCAGCGGGAATTAAAAACGGACATTCAAGCACAGATTATTCTAGGCAATACCTATCACCTTTACCTAAGGCCAGGATTGGACACTTTGGAGAAAGCGGGTGGCCTCCATCGGTTCATTGGCTGGGATAGGCCCATGTTGACGGATTCGGGAGGGTATCAGGTATTTTCCCTTGCTGGCACACGGAAAATCAAGGAGGAAGGAGTGAATTTCAAATCCCATATCGATGGGTCCAAACACTTTTTTGCCCCTGAAAATGTCATGGATATTCAACGAAGTATTGGTGCGGATATCATCATGGCCTTCGATGAGTGCACGCCCTATCCCTGTGACTATGCCTATGCGCGTCAATCCATGGAGATGACCCATCGCTGGCTACTCCGCTGTCAGGATCGGTTTGATGCGACGGAAGGGAAATACGGGTACAGCCAGAGCCTGTTTCCAATTGTTCAAGGATCGGTATATAAAGACCTTCGCATTCAAAGCGCAGAGTTTATCGCAAACCAAGGTAGAGAGGGCAATGCCATCGGTGGGCTTTCGGTAGGGGAACCTGCAGAGATGATGTACGAAATGACCGCTCTAGTGACCAATATTTTGCCTTCAGAGAAGCCTCGCTACTTGATGGGTGTGGGCACCCCAGCCAATATCTTAGAGTGCATCGCTCTTGGTGTAGATCTTTTTGACTGTGTCATGCCCACTCGAAATGCCCGAAATGGCATGTTGTTTACCTCAGAAGGTATTATCAATATTCGAAATGAAAAGTGGAAGGATGACTTTAGTGTCCTAGACCCCGCGATTGGCAATGAAGTGAGCAGCACCTATACCAAGGCCTACTTGCGACACCTCACAGTTTCAAAAGAAATTTTGGCTGCACAGATTGCGAGCATTCACAACCTTTCCTTTTACCTATGGCTTGTAGGTCAGGCAAGGGAGCACATCCAAGCAGGAGATTTTGGCAGTTGGAAGACGGCTATGGTCCGAAAAGTAAGTACTCGATTGTAACATGAAAATTCTCGACAAACTCATCATCAAGGAATTTTTGAAGACCTACTTTTTTGTAGTAGTCTTGCTCATTCTGGTGGTTTTAGTTCTAGATTTTACTGAAAAAAACGACACCTACATTCGCAATCAGGTGCCAAAAAAAGACATTTTGGCTTATATGGGTAACTATGGGTTGTACCTCAACAACCTGCTTACTCCAATCACGGTATTTATCTCGGTTATCTTCATCACTTCCAAGATGGCCGGTAGAACAGAGATTGTTGCCATTCTGAGCTCAGGAATAAGTTTTGTCCGCTTACTTCGACCTTTCCTTTTGGCTGCCACCCTTATTGGAGCAATAAGTTTCGTATTGAATGGTTGGGTTTTGCCAACAGCCACTGCTGGGGTAGCCAAATTTAGAATGCAATACTTGGAAAAAGGGGAGGCCTCCACAGACCCAAATATTCACATCAAAGTGGGTCCAGATGCCTATGCTTACATTAGCAGATTTTACAAAACAAGCAATACTGGCTACAATTTTACCTTGGAAGAAATCCGTGATGGAAAATTAATTTCCAAGCTTTCCTCAGACCTAATCCAGTGGGATACGGCCAAAAATGTATGGCGATTAGAAAGCTGGCGGCTTCGTGTTTTGAAGGAGCGAGGAGAGGAATATTCTACAGGCAATGCGATGGATACGGTCCTTTCCATTTCTCCTGCAGATTTTGACTTGCCAGAAAACCACCACGAAACACTTAAGCTTCCAGAATTAAGTCGGCAAATCACTCTCTTGGAGGAGCGAGGTGCTGACAATGTGAGCTACTACCGGATTGAGCGCATTGTGCGCTACATGTCGCCTTTTGCATCCGTAATTCTTACATTTATTGGAGTGATTATGTCTGCCCGTAAAATCAGAGGCGGCTCTGGATTTCAAATTGCGCTAGGCTTTTTTCTCGCATTTGTCTACATCCTTTTGTTTCTTCTTTCCCGCACTTTTGCAGAAGCAGGCACCCAGTTTCCCGTTTTGGCGGTATGGATGCCCAATTTACTCTTTGCGCTTACTGGATTGATTTTGTATAAAACGGTTCCTCGGTGATGCCCCCTTCTACCTTCAAGGATTACCTGCTACTTCATTTTATTGTATTGATTTGGGGAGTTACCTCCATCTTAGGCTTGCTGATTAGCCTTCCCTCGTTGGAACTTGTGTTTTACCGAACCCTTCTAGCGGCGATAGGAGTAGGGGTACTGATGGGATTGCGAAAGGAATCACTGCATGTAGCTCCTATTGACTTGCTAAAAATCATCGGGGTAGGAGTACTGATTTCTTTACATTGGATTTTCTTTTTCTGGTCAGCCAAGGTGTCTACCGCTTCCGTCTGTCTAGCAGGTATGGCTACCACTTCTCTTTGGACGTCTTTTTTGGATCCTTTGATCAACAAAAAGCGAGTTAAACCCTTCGAGGTTGCCTTAGGATTACTGGTGATTTCGGGCTTGCTAGTCATCTTTCAATTCGAAAATGGGTATTGGCTGGGGCTTTCTATGGCTTTGGTAGCGGCATTTTTGAGCGCCCTATTTTCCATATTGAATGGGCGTTTGACCTTTCGATATAGCCCCTACCAAATCACTTTTTACGAAATGGGTGCTGCAAGCCTAGTGGCTTTGCTTTTTTTGCCGCTTTATACCTACATCGATGGTTCAGCTATTCAATGGGCTTGGAAAGGATTGGATTGGTTTTGGCTCCTGATTCTCGCAGGGATCTGTACGGTCTATGCCTTTTCGGTTTCGGTGGAATTGATGAAGCGGCTGCCCGTGTTCTCTATTAACTTGACCATCAACATGGAGCCGGTCTATGGTATATTGCTTGCAGTGGTAATTTTTGGAGATAAGGAAAAAATGACGGGGCAGTTTTACCTAGGAACAGCCATCATCCTAGTTTCTGTATTGATCTATCCACTGATCAACTATTGGCATACAAAAAAGGGGTCATTAACTGAGAAGGACTAATCCTACCGCCAGGAAAGGTATTTTTACAGTAGAGACTCAAATACAAAGTATGCTGCTGGCCAATTGGGAAGGGAAGGCTTTTGATCAAACAAACCAAAGACACTTGAACCTGAACCTGACATGGAGGCATAGTACGCCCCCGCTTGGTATAGGGAGTTCTTGATTTCAGCTATCTCGGGATGGGTACGAAAAACACTTTTTTCAAAATCATTGACCAGCTCTTCCTTCCAGCGACTTCGGTCGGCAAGTACTTCTTCCAACGAGGTCTTAGGTGCTGCTGGAGTTACACCTGCATAAGCTTCCTTGGTTCCCACATGAATGCCAGGATGAATCAATGCAAGGTAAGATCCTTGGAGAGATATCGAGCTGGGCTCAAGGATTTCCCCTCGGCCGCGGATAATTTTTGGGCTGTTCTCTATAAAAAAAGGACAGTCGCTACCCAATTCTGCGGCGTATTCCTCCAAAAAAAAGTCATCCAAGTGCAAGTCAAATAGATTGTTCATCAATTTGAGTGCAAAGGCACCATCTGCGGAGCCACCGCCCAAGCCGGCACCCATTGGAATATGTTTGTGGAGGTGTATGTTTAGGCTGGGTAATCCCTGATAATCCTTTTTTAGGAGCTTTTCTGCCTTCAAAATCAGGTTATCTTTAGAATCCCCTGGGATCGATAATCCCGAAACGGTCCAAGAAGGTTTCTTGTCTAGAATCATCTCTAAGGCATCACAGAGGGGGATAGGAACCATGCAAGATTCGATCTCGTGGTACCCATCTTTCCGCTTTTGGGTAATATGAAGTCCTAAGTTGATTTTGGCGTTGGGAAATGTAATCATGGAAAAACGCTTTTTGGACAAAAGTAATGGAAATCAGGGTAGATTGGCTTCTTTCGTTTACTTTTTAAAAAATTCAAACAATGGATCAATTTTTAGCATTTGTTAGGGCGATGTGCCAATTTATTAGTTGAAATACGGATATATTTCCTAAAAATTGAAAAAAATAAAAATCAGTAGAAAATTTTGAGAAGATAGAATATTGAGGCTTTTTTTAAGGGATGAGTTTTGACATTTTTATAATATTAAAATAAAAGTCTGTAAAAAATGATTTTACCCAATTTTAAGCGCTGAATAATTGCTGTAGAGAAGAATTAAATATTGTAACTCTCAACCAAGATTAGTACTATTGTAAGGTAAATAAGTATTGAATTACCAAACGGTGAACACATGAATTATTCTTTGGTGCTCTTCCTGCGATTTAGCATTCTCCTTCCTATTTCCAAGTGAGGCACTAGAGCATAGCATCCAACCTATACCTTCTAAAGTGCCTCCATCCAATGGGGCACTTTTTTTATTTAGCTAACCATGACCCAAAATCCGCTCAAAAAATATAGCTGGGAAATCAGTGATAACCCCGAACATCCAGCCGGGATGGCCATGCTCTATGCGACGGGGATGTCTGATGAAAAAATGAAGCAGCCTTTTGTAGGTATCGCAAGTTGCGGCTACGAAAGTAATCCCTGCAACATGCACCTCAATGATTTTGCCGCGCATATCAAAGCTTCTTCCCAAGAAGAAGAGTTGACGGGTTTGGTATTCAACACAATTGGAATATCCGATGGAACTTCCATGGGAACCTTGGGGATGCGTTATTCTTTGGTCTCTAGAGAAATTATTGCCGATTCCATCGAATCCTTCGTGCTCGGCCATTCCTTTGATGCCTGTGTGGCTGTAGCTGGCTGTGACAAAAATATGCCTGGTGCGATCATCGGAATGCTCCGAATCAATCGACCCAGCATCATGGTTTATGGGGGTACCATCGCCTCTGGGCTTTACAAGGGGGAAAAATTAAACATCGTCTCAGCCTTTGAGGCATTTGGAAAGAAAATTCAAGGAACGATTACTCCAGAAGACTACGATGGTGTGATCCGAAATGCATGTCCTGGTGCAGGGGCTTGCGGGGGAATGTACACCGCCAATACCATGTCTTCGGCCATTGAGGCCTTGGGCATGTCCTTGCCTTACTCGGCTTCCAATCCTGCCAATTCACCTGAAAAATTACGTGAATGCAGGGAGGTCAACCACTACCTCCGCATTCTTTTGGAGATGGACCTGAAGCCCAAGGATATCGTCACGCGCAAAAGCATTGAAAATGCGGTAAGGGTAGCTATAGCGCTAGGAGGAAGCACAAATGCAGTGCTTCACTTGCTGGCGATCGCACGCACTGCAGGGGTGAACTTTACTTTGCAAGACTTTAAAGCGCTTAATGCCAAGACTCCCATGATTGGAGACTTTAAGCCCTCCGGCAAATTTCTCATGGAAGACCTACACGAACAAGGAGGCTTGCCTGCCTTTATGAAATACTTTTTAGAAAAAGGGTACCTCCATGGGGATTGCATGACGGTCACTGGCAAGACCTTGGCAGAAAATTTAGAAAAGGTAGAGGCTTTATTGCCTTCCCAAGTCAATGTGATCCATCCTGTAGAAACACCCATCAAAACCACAGGTCACCTTTGTATTTTGGAAGGTAACCTTGCTCCTGAAGGAGCGGTGGCAAAAATAACTGGGAAAGAAGGAAGGCTGTTTACAGGTCCTGCCAAGGTATTTGACTCCGAACTGGAGGCCAACAATGCCATTCGTGACCACCAAGTCAAAGCAGGTGATGTAGTGGTGATTCGTAATGTGGGACCGAAAGGAGCCCCAGGGATGCCGGAGATGTTGAAGCCCACTTCCATGATCATTGGGGCGGGTCTTGGCTCAGATGTGGCCCTGATCACAGATGGAAGATTCTCTGGAGGTACCCACGGATTTGTGGTCGGACACGTGACTCCCGAAGCTTGGTGCGGTGGGCCTATTGGCCTACTCAAAGATGGGGACCTAATCACCATCGATACTGACAGCCAAAGTCTTCAGGTAGCAGTATCAGAAGAAGAGTTTGCGAAGCGCAAAACGACCTGGTCACCCAAGTCGATCGAGGGGCTTCAAGGTACACTCAAAAAATACAATAAATTAGTTGCAACAGCATCTGAAGGATGCGTTACTGATAAATTTTAAGGATATGGAAACCAAGATGAGAGGTGCTGAAATTGTCATCCGCTCGCTCATTGCAGAGCAGGCTGAACTTATCTTTGGCTATCCTGGCGGTGCCATTATGCCCGTTTATGATGCCCTATATGACTACCAAGATCACATCAAGCATGTGCTCACCCGCCACGAGCAAGGAGCTATTCATGCGGCACAAGGCTACGCTCGTGTTTCGGGAAAGGTGGGCGTTTGTTTGGTGACCTCCGGTCCCGGAGCTACCAATTTGATTACCGGCCTTGCTGACGGCCAAATCGACAGTACACCTTTGGTTTGTATTACTGGCCAGGTGGCAGCCCATCTCTTGGGGACAGATGCCTTTCAAGAAACCGATATCATGGGGATTTCCATGCCGGCTACCAAATGGAACATTCAGGTAAGACGGGCAGAAGACATTGCGCCAGCGATTGCGAAGGGCTTTTTTATCGCCCGCTCTGGTAGACCTGGAGTGGTATTGATCGACATTACAAAAAATGCCCAGGTGGAAATGAGCGAGTTTAACTATCAGCCTTGCCAGGAATTTCGCTCTTACAAAATCCATTACCCGATTGCAGACCAGGCAATTCAAGATGCTGCTTCACTTCTAGATGGAGCCGAGCGGCCTTACCTACTTTTTGGGCAAGGAGTGATTTTGGGTAAAGCAGAGGCGGAACTTAAGTTTTTCCTAGATAAATCTGGAATCCCCGCCGCTTCCACTTTACTTGGCTCTGGCGCACTTTCTCAGGAGCATCCCAACTATGTGGGGAAGTTGGGGATGCATGGCAATTATGCTCCCAACCTACTGACCAATCAGTGTGATGTATTAATTGCTGTAGGCATGCGATTTGACGATCGTGTTACGGGAGATTTATCCCGATATGCCAAGCAGGCCAAAGTGATCCATCTCGAGTTGGATCCTGCCGAAATCAATAAAAATGTAAAGGCCGATGTCGCAATACTTGGAGATTGTAAGGAAAGCTTGGCCAAATTGACCCAAGCAATCACCGCCAAAAAGCATGCTGCATGGATGGGTAGATTCCGTGCGCTAGAACAGGAAGAACATGAGGCCGTGGTACAACATGACCTGATGCCCACTAAAGCTGGATTGACCATGGGTGAAGTCATCCACCACATCAACCGCTACAAAGCGGACGATGCTGTAATGGTTACCGACGTAGGACAGCACCAGATGATTGCCTGGCGTTATTTTAATTACAAAAAAACCCGAACACAGGTGACCTCAGGAGGACTTGGCACCATGGGATTTGCACTACCAGCCGCTCTTGGTGCACAACTGCACGACTATTCGCGTCAAGTCATTTGCGTAGTGGGAGATGGGGGAATTCAAATGACGGTTCAAGAGCTTGGTACCATTATGCAAACCAAGGCTCCCGTAAAAATTGTCCTCCTCAACAACAATTATCTAGGTATGGTACGGCAATGGCAGCAACTATTTTTTGATAAGCGCTACTCCTTTACTGAACTAGATAATCCCGACTTTATCAAGCTCGCGGAAGCCTACAGTATTAAAGCACAAAAAGTAAGTGACCGAGCTGGGCTCGCTGAAGCAGTCGAAGATATGTTTATTCACGATGGTCCCTTTTTCTTGGAGGTGGTCGTAGAAAAAGAAGACAATGTATTTCCCATGATTGCCACCGGCTCCTCGGTAGAAGAAGTTCGACTCCATTAACTGCTCCCTATGAAACGCTACACCATCTTTGTGATCACCGAAAATTTTATTGGAATCCTAAATAGGATCACCATCATTTTTACCCGTAGGGGGATCAATATAGATGCCTTGACGGCATCTGAAAGCCGCATTCCAGGAGTGCACCGGATCACCATTGAGGTGACGGTGACTGAAGAAACAGTCATCCAGCTGGTCAACCAAATCGAAAAAATCATCGATGTGATCAAAGCCTTCCATCACGAGGATACAGGTGTGGTCTACCAAGAATTGGCTTTGTACAAAATCCCAGTTTCCCGACTAGATGGGGGATTGGAAAAAATCATTCGTGATCATCATGCCAAAATCATCGCGGCAGAACCAGATTTTGTGGTGCTTGAACTCACAGGCCACAAAGAAAAAACCCGGGAACTACTCGAAATCCTAAAAGGATACGGTATCCTGGAGTTTGCTCGCTCTGGCCGAGTGGCGGTAGCCAAGCGCATGCTCACCATTGACTCTTATGTCAACTAAACTCAACCTAAAAATCTATTCTTAAAATTTTCGACTATGAAATTGAAATTTGGAAACGTTGAAGAAAACGTAGTAACCCGAGAGGAGTTTCCTCTAGAAAAAGCAAGAGAAGTACTCAAAGACGAGGTAATCGCAGTCATTGGATACGGGGTGCAAGGTCCAGGCCAAGCGCTCAACCTTCGTGACAACGGCTTCAAAGTGATTGTAGGACAGCGTAGTGGATCCAAGACTTGGGATAAGGCGATTGCCGATGGCTGGGTACCTGGAGAAACGCTCTTTGAAATAGAGGAAGCCTGCTCTCGTGGAACTATCCTTCAATTTTTGCTTTCCGATGCAGGTCAAATTGCCTTGTGGCCTACTTTGAAAAAATACTTGACTCCAGGAAAAGCCCTCTATTTCTCCCATGGATTTGGAATCACCTACAAGGAAAAAACAGGGATCATTCCTCCAGCAGATGTAGACGTGATTTTGGTGGCTCCGAAAGGATCCGGTACCTCTTTGAGAAGAATGTTTGTGGAAGGTAGAGGACTTAATTCCTCCTATGCTATTTTTCAAGACGGGACAGGCAAAGCTAAGGACCGCGTGATTGCGCTAGGCATCGGTGTTGGTTCAGGCTATTTGTTTGAAACTGATTTTTACCGTGAAGTAACTTCTGATTTGACCGGAGAGCGTGGCACCTTGATGGGAGCCATCCAAGGCATATTTGCGGCACAGTACGAAGTGCTTCGCGCAAATGGCCATACTCCTTCTGAGGCATTCAACGAAACCGTAGAGGAACTCACCCAATCTTTGATGCCCTTAGTGGCAGAAAATGGGATGGACTGGATGTATGCCAATTGCTCTACTACCGCACAGCGAGGTGCTTTGGATTGGTGGAAGCCTTTCCGAGACGCCACTAAGCCGGTCTTTGAAGCACTTTATCAATCTGTGAAATCTGGGACAGAAGCTCAAAAATCGATCGATTCCAATTCCAAGCCTGATTACCGGGAAAAGTTAGAACTGGAACTTGCCCAGCTCCGCGATTCAGAAATGTGGCAGGCTGGCGCCGTGGTGCGCAAGTTGAGACCAGAGAATAATTAATCTATCCAAACTAGATCAGGTCATGAGCGAAAAGCTATGGATATTCGATACCACCCTCAGAGATGGGGAGCAAGTGCCGGGATGTCAACTCAATACCCAGGAAAAAATCATCGTAGCCAAGGCGCTCGAAGATCTTGGGGTAGATATCATCGAAGCGGGATTTCCCATTTCGAGTCCAGGTGATTTTAATTCGGTGATAGAAATTTCCAAAGCGGTTACCAATCCGATCATTTGTGCACTTTCACGCGCGGTAGAAAAGGATATTGAGGTAGCAGGTGCAGCATTGCAGTATGCCAAGAAAGGTCGTATCCATACAGGTATTGGCGTTTCCCCTTACCACATTCAATACAAGCTCCGCTCCACTCCAGAGGAGATCATCCAGCGAGGGGTCGCTGCGGTTAAGTTTGCAAAGCGATTTGTGGAGGACGTAGAATTTTACGCCGAAGATGCAGGAAGAGCAGAGGCTGATTTTCTATGCAAAATCATCGAGGAGGTGATCAAAGCTGGAGCTACAGTGGTCAACATTCCCGATACCACGGGCTATTGCTTGCCCGAACAGTACGGCGCCATCATTGCTAGTTTAAAAAACCGCGTTCCCAACATCGACCGAGCAATCATTGCTACCCACTGCCACAATGACCTAGGTATGGCAACCGCCAACACCGTAGCAGGAGTGCAACAAGGAGCTCGTCAAGTTGAAGTGACCATCAACGGAATCGGTGAGCGTGCAGGAAACACCTCCTTGGAAGAGGTGGTGATGGCCATCAAATGCCACAAGTCCATTCCTGTTTACACGGAAATAGTGACTCCTAAAATCTACCAAACCAGCCGACTGGTGTCCAAGTTGATGAACATGCCGGTGCAGCCCAACAAGGCCATTGTGGGTAGAAATGCATTTGCACACTCCTCAGGAATTCATCAAGATGGGGTCTTGAAGCATCGTGAAAACTACGAGATCATTGATCCCAAGGAAGTAGGTGTGGCAGAATCTACCATCGTATTGACTGCTAGATCGGGTAGAGCCGCACTCAAGCATCACCTGGATGCTTTGGGAGTGGAGCTGGAGGGTGAAGCCTTGCGAGAAGTCTACGAGGCATTTTTGGTGCTTGCAGATGCTAAGCGTGATGTGGGCAGAAAAGACCTGTTGGAATTGGTTGGTAAATACATCGACGAATCCAACTTCATCGAATTGGAACACGTACACTACTCCTCGGCTGGGGGGGCAAGTGCAGAGGTAACCCTCAAAGTAGGGAACGCACTGCAAAAGGCCTCAGCTACAGGTGTAGGGCCTGTGGATGCTGTATTGAAAGCCATTGAAACTATAGTTCAACCTCAAGTGGAGCTGGAGGAGTTTCTCATCCAAGCCATGACCCAAGGAAGTGACGATGTGGCCAAGGTGCACATGCGACTAATCAAGTCGGACAAGCCCTACTATGGCTTTGCATCCAACCAAGATATTGTACTCGCTTCGGCACAGGCCTTTGTCGATGCACTCAACAAAATTCCAGTCAAAGAATACGCGACTGCCTAACTATGGAAAAGAATACTTTATTTGATAAAATCTGGGATGCACACGTAGTCAAATCCGTGCCTGCTGGACCCGATGTGTTTTTTATTGACAAACACTTCATTCACGAAGTGACCTCACCGGTGGCTTTCCTCAATCTGGAGAAAAGAGGCATCGGCGTCAAGTATCCTCATCGAACCATTGCCACCCCAGATCACAATGTGCCTACAGTAGATCAGGATCAAACCATCAAGGACAAGCTTTCGCGCATGCAGGTAGAAAAGCTGCGCGAAAATTGTTCAAAATACGGAATTGAACTTCATGACTTGGGTTCCGCACATCATGGCATCGTGCACGTTATCGGCCCAGAATTGGGTGTGACACAGCCCGGGATGACCATTGTTTGCGGGGACTCCCATACTTCCACCCACGGTGCTTTTGGGGCCATTGCTTTTGGTATAGGTACTTCCGAAGTGGAAATGGTGCTTGCCACCCAATGCATCATGCAGTCGAAGGCCAAGAAAATGCGAATTTCTGTGGAGGGGACCCTAGGCAAAGGAGTGACCTCCAAGGACATTATTTTGTACATCATCTCTAAAATATCTGCTGCTGGAGCCACAGGTTACTTTGTGGAATATGCGGGTTCAGCAATTCGAAGTTTATCCATGGAGGCCCGAATGACCATTTGCAACATGTCCATCGAAATGGGTGCTCGTGGGGGGCTGATTGCCCCAGATGAAACCACCTTTGCCTACCTCAAAGGAAAGCAATATGCTCCTAAAGGGGAGGATTGGGAGAAGGCAGTTGCCTATTGGAAAACCTTGAAAACCGACGATGGGGCAATTTTTGACAAGGAATTGGTTTTTGAAGCGGCAGATATCGAGCCGATGATTACTTATGGTACTAACCCTGGAATGGGAATCAAAGTATCCGGTACCATTCCATCCACCCAAGGAATGGAGGGTTCCAACAAAACTTCTTACTTGAAGTCACTCGACTACATGGGCTTTGCTCCTGGAGAAGCTGTGAAGGGAAAGTTGGTGGATTATGTGTTTGTCGGCTCCTGTACCAACGGACGTATCGAGGATATCCGTGCGGTAGCCCAGTTTGTAAAAGGGCGTCAAAAAGCTGAAAACATCACGGCCTGGATAGTGCCAGGATCGCGTGAGGTGGAGAAAATGGCCCACGAAGAGGGATTGGTGAAAATCTTGGAAGATGCAGGGTTTGAACTCCGTCAGCCCGGTTGTTCCGCCTGCCTTGCCATGAATGACGATAAAATTCCAGCAGGTAAGTATGCGGTTTCTACTTCCAACCGAAATTTTGAGGGCCGTCAGGGTCCTGGAGCGCGGACGATGCTTGCCTCTCCTTTGACTGTTGCTGCTGTAGCGATTACAGGGCGGATTACGGATCCGCGGGAAGTATTTGGAAAATAAAATACGAAGTGGGAAGTACCTGCCTGCCGCAGGCAAGCGAAATACGGAATGCAGGGAAATACTCCCAGCAGTCTAATTTGAACCTTTGAACTAAGAAAAAATGGCTTACGATAAATTCACGATTCTAAAAAGTACTGCAGTTCCCCTGCCAACTGAAAATGTAGACACCGACCAAATCATCCCCGCTCGCTTCCTGAAGGCTACCGAGCGTGAAGGATTTGGGGACAACCTATTTCGTGACTGGCGATACGATGTGGAGGGTAATCCCAAAAAAGATTTTGTGTTGAATGACCCGACCTATTCCGGAAAAATTCTGGTGGCTGGAAAAAACTTTGGCTCCGGTTCCAGCCGAGAGCATGCTGTTTGGGCGCTCTATGATTATGGATTTCGTTGTGTAGTGTCCAGCTTTTTTGCGGACATCTTTAAAAACAACTGCCTGAATATCGGCGTCCTTCCCGTGACAATTTCGGCGGAATTTGCAGATGCACTATTTGCAGCCATCGCTGCAGACCCCAATACCGAATTGGAAGTGAATCTACCTCAACAAACGATCACTTTGTTGGCTACCGGCGCATCAGAGTCCTTCGACATCAACGAGTACAAGAAGGACAACATGCAGCATGGGTTTGACGACATCGACTACCTGATCAACATTTCTGCAGAAATTGAGGGCTTTGAAGCTTCTCGATAACAAGTGATCTGATGAATGCAAAAAGAATAGAGTGGATGGACACTACCTTGAGGGATGGCGAACAGACCTCAGGAGTTTCTTTTTTGCCCTCTGAAAAGCTTCATATTGCCAAGGCCCTCCTAGAAGAACTTAGAGTTGACCGCATTGAGGTAGCTTCAGCTCGTGTATCTGCAGGTGAGCTGGAAGGCGTGCAGCGCATTACCCAATGGGCGGTTCAAAAAGGCTATTTGGATCGCATAGAGGTGCTCGGCTTTGTAGATACCCCTATCTCGGTGGATTGGATCGTTGAAGCTGGAGCCAAAGTGCTCAACCTCCTCACCAAAGGTTCCCTTAACCACCTGACCTACCAATTAAAAAAGACTCCAGCAGCACATTTTGAAGACATCCAGGCAGCGATCGCCTATGCAAAGCAACAAGGCCTTCAAGTCAATGTGTATTTGGAAGATTGGTCTAGTGGAATGCGTGATTCAGTAGACTACACAATGAGTCTGATTGAGTTACTTTCCAAGCAGCCAATACAGCGAATTATGCTTCCAGATACACTTGGGATTCTTGCACCTTCCGAGTTGCGATCGTACCTAGGACAGGTGATTTCAAGATTCCCTGGTCTCCATTTTGATTTTCATGGACACAACGACTACGATTTGGCCGTAGCCAATGCCCTTGAGGCCATACAGCTGGGAGTATCAGGTATCCATACTACCATCAACGGACTTGGGGAGCGCGCTGGAAATGCACCTTTGGAGTCACTTGTAGCCATAGTCAAAGACTTTACCGATTTGGAAACAGGCATTCAAGAGCAGAAGATATTTCGAGTTTCCAAGTTGGTGGAGCAATTTTCTGGGCAATACATCTCGGCAAACAAGCCCGTAGTGGGAGAGAATGTCTTCACACAGACGGCAGGAATTCATGCAGATGGTGATCAGAAAAAAAGCCTCTACTTCAACAAGCTCCTTCCTGAGCGCTTTGGTAGAGAACGGAAATACGCCCTCGGTAAATCCTCGGGGAAAGCCAATATTTCTAAAAACCTGGAGGCCTTGGGAATTTCCTTGGAGCCCGATGAACTCGCGCGTGTCACACAGCGGATCATCGATTTGGGGGATAAAAAAGAGCGTGTCACCCCCGAGGATTTGCCCTATATCATTTCAGATGTGTTGCAAGACACGGCGCTCAACAATCATATCCGTATCGAGGGCTACCACATGACCCAGTCCAAGGGGCTGAAGCCCTCCGTCCAATTGCGTCTCCAGGTACATGGCAAAAGCTACGATGCTGCGGCCACAGGTGATGGACAATACGATTCCTTTATGAATGCACTAACTGCGATTTACACTTCGCTGCACAAAGAGCTTCCCAAGCTGGTAGATTACCACGTGACGATCCCTCCAGGAGGGAAAACAGATGCCTTGGTGGAAACAGTCATTACTTGGGAGCATGGACATCGCTTCAAAACTAAGGGACTAGATCCCGACCAAACGGTGGCCGCCATGATGGCCACAGAAAAAATGCTTAATATCATCGATTCAATCACAACAGCACCTCAAACCACCAGTTCCCTCCTATGAAAATAAACATTGCACTCCTTCCTGGAGACGGCATAGGCCCAGAAGTTATCGCACAAGCAGTGAAGGTAGTCAATGCCATCGGCAAAAAATTTGGTCACCAAATCAGCTACCAAGAGGGTTTGGTAGGTGCCTGTGCGATCGATGCCACGGGTGATCCTTATCCAGATGCTACGCATGAAATCTGCTTGGCGGCGGATGCCGTGCTTTTTGGTGCCATTGGTGATCCCAAGTACGACAACGATCCCAAGGCCAAGGTTAGACCCGAACAAGGACTGCTTCGGATGCGACAGAAATTAGGTTTGTTTGCCAATGTGCGCCCTACTTTTACTTTCCCTTCCTTGGTACACAAATCCCCTTTGAAGCTCGATCGAGTGGATGGGGTAGATTTGGTATTTTTCAGAGAGCTCACTGGAGGGATTTATTTTGGAGAGCCTAGAGGAAGAAACGAGCAAGGTACAAAGGCCTTTGATACCAACGTCTACAGTAAAGAAGAGATTGTGCGGTTGGCGCGTATGGGTTTTGAAGCTGCGCAAAAGCGTAGAAAATTGCTCACCTGCGTGGACAAGGCGAACGTGATGGCTACTTCCAGATTGTGGCGGGAAACCGTCCAGGAATTGGCGCCTGAGTATCCAGATGTAAAAGTGGAGTATGAATTTGTAGATGCCGTAGCGATGCGACTCATTCAGTGGCCCAAGGCCTACGATGTATTAATCACGGAGAATCTTTTTGGTGATATCTTGACGGACGAGGCTTCCGTAATTTCTGGTTCCATGGGTTTGATGCCCTCGGCTTCCTTGGGAGCGAAGGTGAAGCTATTCGAACCCATCCACGGTTCCTATCCTCAGGCTGCAGGCAAAGATATTGCCAACCCGTTGGGTACAATTCTCTCAGCCTCCATGCTATTCGACTACGCATTTGGATTGACAGCCGAAGCCAAATTGATCAGCGAGGTAGTCAACCAATCCTTGGCGGAAGGAATTGTCACCGAAGATATCGCCGAAGGGGGCAAGGCCTACAAAACCTCCGAACTGGGCGACTGGCTGGCAGCACGGATTCTAGCATAAATCTAAAAACCACCTTATTTCTAAGGTGGTTTTTACTTTTCTTAGAGTTAAAAGTCGTTTCAAATTTTCAGATTGGGTAAGCTGAATAAATCTAATTTAGGAAATTACCGCTTCATTGTCCTTGTAATCATGCAGTCCAAACCCTTCTCTTACCTTTTTTCGATTTCCTACTTTGGGGCACGCTTCAGAGGATGGGCCAAGCAGCCCGAGCAGCCTACGGTGGAGGGAAAGCTGGAGCGTGTACTTCGATTTGTCTTGGAGGAGCGTCCCTTTCGCTTGATCGGATCCAGCCGAACGGACGCTGGAGTCAGCTGCCGCAAAGGTTATGTACAGCTTTTTGTCGAGGAGACCATTGCCTTTGAGGACCTGCTCAAGACCATCAATACCCACCTAGGAGGGGAGATCTGCTTGGATGCTGTGCAGGAAGTGCCTCGGGACTTTAACTTGATTCAATCTGTTCACCAAAAGACCTACCGCTATTTCTTTGCCCAGCCGGAGGGATTTCATCCTTTCGCTTCTTCCTTTGTTTCGGCGGTTCCCTTTGCCAATACCCTAACTCTGATGCAGGAAAATGGGCAGCTTTTTGTAGGCAGGCACAACTTGAAGGCTTTTTGCCAGCCCTCTTCCACCAAGTTGAGCTACGAACGGGAGGTGGAATCTCTGTCTGTGTTTGAAGTAAGCGATATGCCCTTCAGCTTTGCACTGTCCCAAGTATTTGCAGTGGAGGTAGTAGGGAAGGGGTTTTTGCACCACCAGGTGCGTAAGATGGTGTATGCCCTTTGGAACTGGAATGCAGACCAAATCCAGGAGTGCCTTGCCCATCCAGAAAAAGATTGGCCTGCTGTGCCTACTGCGCCCGCTAATGGTTTAATTCTTTGGGATACGGTCCTGAAGCTGGAGTAAAAATCAAAGTGCCAGTTCCATCACATCGTCGTCCATCACGTAGCCAGACCCAATGTCGTTGACCTCCTGCCGAATGGTCACAAAGCCTAGGGCTCGGTAAAAATCGATGGCCTTTTTATTGTACTTGTTTACATTCAAAACCAGGCTTTTTTGTCCGGCTTCTCGCGCTCTTTTTGCCACTTCCAAAAGCAATGTTTTTCCCACCCCTTTTCCTTGACTGCTGGGGAGCAGGTACAATTTGTGTAGTTTGGATAGGCTGCCGGCAAAGTGATTGAGTTCGTAACCTGCAAATCCAATTGCTTCCCCATCTTCCTCGGCAACCAAGAAACTATGCCCCTGTTCCACTTGCGCTTCGAGTAGCTGCAAGTCATACATCCAGTTGAGCATGTAGTCTATTTGCTCCGAACTCAATATGCCTGCAAAAGTCGATGGCCAGGTTTGATGCGCAATCTTTTGAATCAGGATCAGCTCTTCTTTGGCTAGGATTCTTAGGTGTATCATAGGTTGAGAGGAAAGACTATTTTTAGGCGATTTGCCTTCAGCAGGCATGTTTAATAGGTAATCAACTCCTGCAGTTTCACTTTAAATCGATCTACCGGCAGGAATTGTTTTTCTAGATTGGTAGCGAAGGGCACCGGGGTATCCAAACTCCCTTCCCGCATCACGGGAGCGTCGAGATCGGTAAAGCAATGTTCCGAAATCCAAGCGCAAATCTCCGCGCCAATCCCACCGGTGAGGGTATCTTCTTGGAGGAAAATGACTTTACCCGTCTTTTTCACTGTTTCCGCCACCGCTTCTTGGTCCCAAGGAAGTAGGGTGCGCAGGTCTAAAATATCTACCGAAATGCCGAGTTCCTCTGCCGCTTGCCTAGCCCAATGTACGCCCATGCCGTAGGTGATGATAGAAGCCTGTGTTCCTGTAGCAGCTAATGCAGCTTTGCCAACTTCCACCGTGTAGTAGCTATCAGGCACAGGTCCAGAGATGGAACGGTACAAGAGTTTGTGTTCAAAATAGAGGTAGGGGTTGGGATCCTCCAATGCTGCATTGAGGAGCCCTTTGGCATCGTGGGGATTGGAAGGATAAACGATCTTTAAACCAGGGGTATGAAAAAACCAGGCTTCATTGGATTGGGAATGGAAAGGACCCGCAGCGGTTCCCGCTCCAGTTGGCATGCGAATCACTACATCGGCATGTTGCCCCCATCGGTAGTGGATCTTGGCGAGGTTGTTTACAATTTGGTTGAAGCCTACACTCACAAAGTCGGCAAACTGCATTTCCACCATGGCCTTGTAGCCTTTGATCGAAAGTCCGAGCCCTGCACCAATGATAGCACTTTCGCAAAGTGGGGTGTTGCGGACTCTTTCGCCTCCAAATTGGGCTTTGAATCCATCTGTGATTTTAAATACGCCTCCATATTCCCCAATATCTTGGCCCATCAGGACTAGGTTGGGGTACTTCTCCATGGACTGCCTCAAGCCATCACTAATTCCATCAATAAAGCGCTTTTCTGTGGTGGCGCCACTTGGCTCCACGACGGTTTGGGTAAAGGGAGCATACACATCACCCAGTTCCTTTTCTACAGATGCCTGTACTGCTTCTGCTGCAAAGGCGATTTCTAGGGCATCGTTGATGCTCTTTTTCACGCGTTGGTTGATCTTTTCTTGTTCTTCAGGGTCAAGCACCCCTTCGGAAAGCAGGTAGTCTTCGTAGCGGTCCACTGGATCTAGCAGGGCCCATTCCTCCATCAAAAACTTAGGAACATATTTGGTGCCCGATGCTTCCTCGTGGCCACGCATGCGGAAGGTGATTGCCTCGACAAGCACCGGTCTGGGATTATCACGCAGGTCTTCTGCAAGGCGTAAAATGGTGTCATACACTTCAAGCACATTATTCCCTTGGATCCGTACGGCTTCCATGCCGTATCCAGGGCCTTTTTCGGTAAAGTATTTGAAAGCAAACTGCTCCTCACTAGGGGTAGAAAGTCCATAGCCATTGTGTTCCACCACAAAAATCACGGGCAATTTCCATACTGCAGCCACATTCAATCCTTCGTGGAAATCCCCTTCGGAGCTCGCTCCATCCCCAGAAAATACCATAGTTACTTTTTTATCTCCCGCAAGTTTGTGTGCCAATCCGATGCCGTCGGCAATGGCCAGCTGAGGGCCCAAGTGGGAAATCATGCCCACCACGTGGTGTTCCATACTGCCGAAGTGAAAAGAACGGTCTCGGCCCTTGGTAAATCCCAACTCTTTACCCTGAAATTGAGCAAATAGACGCTCCAACGGCATGTTTCTACCCGTGAAAATGCCCAAATTGCGGTGCATGGGTAGGATAAATTCATCCGAAGCGAGGGCATTTACGGCCCCAATCGAAATCGCTTCCTGTCCCCATCCGCTAAACCACTTGGAAATTCGTCCTTGGCGAAGGAGAATCAACATTTTTTCTTCGATTCTCCGAGGTACAAGCAGGGATTCGTACAACTTCAGTAGGGTGGCGTCCGAATATTTTTTTCGGTCAAAAGTTAATTTTTGGGCGTTGGGGGCAGTAAATTCCATAGCGGGTAATTTTCGTACCTAAGGTACGGTACGGGAACAAATCCCCCAAGGGTTTTGTGGGGTAGTCCTTGGGTTTGGAAAAAATGAACTTGAATTCTAATTCTCCTGCAATGCACCCCGACTCTCACCGGGGAGCTAAAAATAAATGCAAGGAGTTAAAAAATTTTGCTGTATGCGACGAAATTAGGGATTACTAGACCCCTACTTTCAATCTTAGCATTAAGGTTAGTTTAACAATGTGTTAAGAAGTAGTTTGTAGCGAGTGAATTTGATGGGGACCGCATTCAAGGGCTACTTCCAAATATACTTTTTCAAGCCTTTTTACCTACCTTCGCCTTCCCAAACCGAAGCAAATTCTGTGAAAGCGAGAACATTAAAAAAGGATAAAGTCAACATCATTACGATGGGTTGCTCTAAAAACTTGGTGGATTCTGAGGTCCTCCTCACCCAACTCAAGGGCAATGGTATCGATGCCAGCCATGAGTCTGACCGCCAGGACAACAACATCATCATCATCAATACTTGCGGATTTATAGACAATGCCAAACAGGAATCTATCGATACGATTTTACAGTATGTCGATGCCAAAGAAAAAGGGTTGGTCGACAAGGTGTATGTGACGGGTTGCCTTTCACAGCGTTACAAGGATGACCTGGAGCAGGAGATTCCGCAGGTAGATGCATTTTTTGGTACCCGGGACTTGCCAGCAATATTGAAAAAGTTTAAGGCAGACTACAAGCATGAACTGGTAGGAGAGCGTCTGCTCACCCATGCCAGTCATTATGCCTACATGAAAATATCCGAGGGTTGTGATCGCCCTTGTTCCTTCTGTGCCATACCGCTGATGCGTGGAGGTCATATCTCAAGACCCATTGAAGAACTCGTGAAAGAAGCCCAGCACCAGGCAGCGAATGGAACGAAAGAGCTGCTTCTGATTGCGCAGGACTCCACCTATTATGGATTGGATTTGTACAAAAAGCGTAACCTTGCTGATCTCCTTCGCAAGCTTTCGGATGTGGAGGGAATCGATTGGATTCGTCTGCATTATGCCTACCCTACGGGATTTCCGATGGATGTGATTGAGGTCATGAAGGAGCGTCCCAATATCTGCAAGTATTTAGATATTCCCCTGCAACACGGTTCGACGGATGTATTGAAGGCCATGCGCCGAGGCACTACCCGTGAGAAGCAGGAAGAATTGATCCATAGCATCCGTGACCTCATCCCAGAGATTGCGATCAGAACCACCTTGATTGCTGGGCATCCTGGTGAGGGAGAGCGGGAGTTTCAGGAAATGGTGGACTTTGTGGAGCGCATGAGGTTTGAGCGTCTGGGAGTGTTTACCTATTCGCACGAAGAAAATACGCATGCCTTCGGGATGGAAGACAAGTTATCCCAAGAAGAAAAGCAGTCCCGCGCCAACCAGCTGATGGAGGTGCAGGAGCAGATCAGTTACGAACTCAATCAAGAAAAAATCGGAAAGACTTTTAAGGTCCTGATTGACAAGAAGGAGGGAGGACATTTTGTAGGCCGAACCGAGTTTGATTCGGTGGAGGTGGACAATGAGGTACTCATCGATGCTGCCACCCAGTATTGCCGAGTAGGAGACTTTGTACAGGCCAAAGTGGTGGATGCTAGTGAGTTTGATCTCTACGCGACCGTGGAAGAGTAATTTTTTCAATAAGATTTTATTCCATGCATTGCTTTGGAATAAAGTTTAAGTGGCGATCCTTCCTTATCGATCTGATGAGAATTTAGAATGAACTTTTGGACTAGCTTCGCGTTAGGGAATTAGTAGTTGACTAACCCTATTCTCCTTATGAAGTCTTTAGTCATTCTGTTTTTAGGTATTTTCTTACTGACTGTAAGTAGCCAGGTCGTTGGGCAGGATTATTTTTATTTTGGCAACACCAATTTGGTTGGAACAGGCCCCATGCTAGGGGATAAAAAAAGCGGTTCTTGGAAGGTGTACCAGCGAAAACAGTTGGAAGAAAATCCACGTTCCACTAATTTGAAAGTTTCTCTAACTGAAGTCGAGCAGGTTTTTGATCTTCGTGTACCCCTCTATCGACTTGAGATGCAAGATAATCTTGTGGATGGGGTGATGGAAGAATTTTACCCAGGAGGACAGGTCAAAAAGCTAATCAACTACCAAGCGGGGAAATTGGAAGGTGATTTTTTTGAATTCAGCGAAGAGGGAGAGTTGCTCTTTTCAGGCAGTTATGAACAAGGGCAACGGAATGGAGAATGGGTGGTCTACCGAAGTGACGGAACCAAAAAATCGGAATATACTTACCGAAACAATCTGCTAGAAGGTTTTGCCTTAACCTATTATTCCACTGGTCAACTTGCAGAGCGAATTCCTTTTGAGCAAGGAGTGGTTAATGGTCTATATGAGTCATACTTCCCAAATGGAAAGATGCAGCAGTCCCTTGTATTTGTAGATGGGATGGAAGGTGGTCCCTTGAAACAATTCTATGCAGACGGGACTTTAGCACTCTCTTGCTCCTTTAACAAAGGACTACTAGAGGGAAATTGGGAAAAATTTACCCCTTCTGGACAACTTGAGGCGGGAGGAAATTACACTAAAGGAGAGCGTGTTGGGGACTGGAAGGAAATTTATCCTGAGGTTGCTGGATTTTTTTGGGTAGGGAAGTACGAAAAAGATAAAAAAGAGGGAATTTGGGAGGTTCAAAATTCCAGTGGTTTCGTCCATCAAAAAGAAATTTTTCATTCTGGCAATTTATTGGAAATCAGTGAATTTATGACAGTATCTGGTTTGGTATTAGATGCGGGTCGCCTAGAAAAGGGAGATGGGAAGCGGTACTTTTTTGACGCGGAAGGCAATCGTCTAGAAAAAGGCCGCTATGCCAATGGACAGCGAACAGGAACCTGGTACACCTATTTTCCGAGCACCAATTTGGTGGCTAGTTCGGGTACCTATGTAGCCAATCAAAAAAGAGGTACCTGGAAGTATTACGACATCAATAGCCAGTTGATCAGTGAGGAACTTATTGCTTCTGGGCAGGAAAATGAGGAGCGGGGTATGGATGGTTTGGAAAATATTCCGCAGCAAGGAAGAACCAGATCCTATATGCCTCAGCAAACTTCAAAAGGTTTGATATTACCCCAGTTTAGGGTTTTGATGCCCGATGGAACTTTGGGAATTTCTGGTCCAGGAATGTTTCAATTGGGGAATTGATTTACTAGAAATACGATAGAAATAGCCCGAGCGAGCTCGGGGAAATAGGGTACTCAATTCATATTTCTATTCTATTTTACTAAGCGAAGCGAAGTCTATTTCAACTGTATTTCTATTCTATTTCCACTCTATTTCCATTTTTTCTCCCCATTTAACTAATTTCGGGACAAAATCCATCCGAATGAAGCTGATCGAAGTTACTACTCCTGCACATCAACTCGAATTTATCGAGATGGCGGTGTGGCTGTACCGCAACGAGAAAAGCTGGATACGCCCCATAGATAAGGATATTGAAGGACTTTTTCATGCGGAGACCAACAAGCTTTTCCGCAATGGAGCCAAGGCCAAGCGTTGGCTGCTCCAAGACGATTCAGGCAAGACCATTGGTCGAATAGCTGCTTTTATCAATCCTAAAATGAAGGAAAAGCAAGCCACGGGTGGCGTTGGCTTTTTTGAATGCATCCAAGACCAGGAAGCCGCCTTTTTGCTTTTCGATCAAGCCAAAGATTGGCTCCAATGCGAAGGGATGGAGGCCATGGATGGACCGATCAACTTTGGGGAGCGTGATAAGTGGTGGGGATTGCTCGTAGATGGGTTTTCTGAACCAAACTACAACATGCCTTGGAATTTTGCCTACTACCAGGATTTTTTTGAGAATTATGGTTTCAAACTTTATTTTAAACAGTATACCTACGCCCGAAAGGTGCAGGAAGTAGGCTTTGACCAAAAAATGATCCAGCGTGCCGAGGTGATTCTGGCCAATAAGGACTACAGCTTTCGCTACATCAAAGGAAAGGAACTTCAAGAAAAGGCACCCGAGTACTTCATGACCGTGTACAACAAGGCTTGGGCACGGCACATGGGCAAATCGCTAACGCTCAAAGAAGCGCAACTGATGTTTGCCAAAATGAAACCCATTTTAGATCCTCGATTAATTTATTTTGGATTTTATAAAGACGAGCCGGTTGGGTTTTTCATACAGATTCCAGAGATCAATCAGATTTTCAAGCATGTAAATGGTAAAATGGACCTGATGGGGAAGCTTAAATTTATCTGGTACAAGACCTTTTTTCCTCCTAATAAAATGCTTGGCTTGGTCTTTGGCGTGGTGCCCGAACATCAGGGCAAAGGAGTGGAAAGTGCCATCGTCATCAGTTACGACAAGATGAGTGGAAAGTCTTCTTTTCCTTACAAGACCATCGAGATGAACTGGATCGGAGATTTCAATCCCAAGATGATGCGGGTGTGTGAACAATTGCTTGCCAAAATCTACAAGACCCATCATACCTATCGTTTCCTTTTTGACCGAGAAAAGCCATTCGAAAGACACCCTATTTTTGACTAATTATCCCAACAAGGGCTTACATAAAACAAAAATCTGGTGGACCTGTTCCACCAATTCAATCAGAACAATCAAAACCTCCACTAAACTAGCGAATGAAAAAGTACAACGTAACAGGCATTGGAAATGCCTTGGTAGATATTGAGTTTAAAGTGACTGACCAGTTTTTTGCAGACAATGGAGTAGAAAAAGGCCTCATGACCCTAGTGGACGAGGAGCGTCAAAACCATCTCATGCAAGTCATTCACCATGCGGAAGCAAAAAAGCAAGCAGGTGGATCCGCAGCCAACTCCGTGGTGGCAGTAAGCCAGTTTGGGGGAAAATCCTTTTACTGCTTCCGAGTAGCCAATGACGAATTGGGTCACTTTTACCTACAGGATTTGATTGATTCTGGAGTGGATATTGCCCTTGCACCTGCGCAGCTAGAGGAAGGCGTCACAGGCAAGTGCTTGGTCATGGTAACTGAAGATTCGGAGCGAACCATGAATACCTTTTTGGGGATTACACAGAATTTTTCGAGCCAAGATGTGCACGATGCGGCTATCCAAGATTCCAGCTACCTCTTTATTGAAGGTTACCTGGTCACCTCTCCCAATGGGAAAGAAGCCATGCTTCATGCCAAGAAGGTAGCTGAGGCCGCTGGTACGAAAGTGGCCTTGACCTTCTCGGATCCTGCGATGGTGAAATACTTCAAGTCCAACTTTGACGATGTCATTGGGCCCAGCGTAGATCTCCTTTTTGCAAACGAAGAAGAAGCCATGCTTTACACCGGCAAGTCCACCTTGGCTGAGGCGCGTGAGGAAATGAAAAAGGCGGCAAAGCACTTTGTGATCACGATGGGGAAAAATGGAGCTATGATTTTTGATGGCGATACCTTCATCGATATCGAGCCTTATCCAACTACAGCAATTGATAGCAACGGGGCAGGAGACATGTTTGCAGGAGCTTTCTTGTATGGCATCACCAACGGACATTCTTATGCAGAAAGTGGAAAGCTAGCCTCTATGGCTAGTTCGCGCATCGTAAGCCAGTTTGGTCCAAGATTGAAGTGGCATGAAGCGAAGGAGATTTTGGACAAGCTTCAACCCTAATCACCTAGCAATTTGCTGACTATTAAGGGCATTGTGATTTCGAAAATCAATGTGTAGATTAACTACTTCATAGCATTCACCTTAGCAGTACTTCAGTTGGTAAAGGCCATAGAACCAGTTAGTCCACTATTAAAAAAGCACATCGATTGCTTTTATTTGATTGATGGTTGGGGAGAGGAAAGGTTTAGGTATTATGCTTTTCCTCATATAAATTCCGGACTCTCCATCTTAAGTGGAGGAAGGGTTAAACGGGAGGGAGAGGCCATTTATTTTTGTGAATCCAAAGACTCAGAAATTCAGCTTGAACTCCTTGGGAAGTACTTACATCCGGTTCTTGTAGATTATTCTGGTACCTTTCTTGAGCTTTCGATAGTATTTAAACCATTTGGGATAAATCGTTTTTTTAGAGACACTTATTTATCCATGGCGCCCAGGTATACGCAGCCATTGGCAAGTCCCGTTTGGAAAGAGTTTGGGAAGAAATTCTCCTTTAAAGTACAAGATTTACCAAAATTGGAGGAGTTTTTGATTTCCCAATGGGCTGAAATTCCAGAAATTCTTCGTTTGGAAAAAGCTGTACCTTTTTTGGAGGACCTGCAAGAAAGCATTTCTATTTCAGAACTAGCAAAACAATTACCGCTTCCTGAAAAAACCTTTGTAAGGCATTTTAAAAAGCACATGGGATGCACTCCTAGTGAGTACCGAAGAATTTTCAGATTTAGGGCATCTGTAGCGGCCAAACTAATCGAAAATCCATCAAAAACCTTTACCGAAATCACCCATGAGCTGGGGTATTTTGATCAATCCTATTTTATAAAGGAATACAAAAAAATGACCCGACACAATCCAAAGGATTTTTTTAAAAATACCCAACTGATCGATGGTCAAAAATTGATTTATGAAATTTGTTGATGTCCGAAAAATACAAGTTTTGTGGCAGGAAGTTAGGTTCCTTTGCGCAATCCTAACCTACATTACATGAAAACTCCTTTTAACAAATTTCTTTATTTAGGTTTCTTGATTCTTGGGTTCTACCAAATCCTTGTTTTTGGGGATGCGCTTACAGCCGCCTCCTCTTTGGGGATTGCTTTGGCATTTGACCCCTTTAATCCTGATCAGCATTGGAATCAACGCCCACTTTGGCAGAAGCTAGTTTTGATTTTTCATTTAGGCCTAGTAGCAGGCTTATTTGGCTATGGGATTGGTTGGAATGACCAGGCCCGATGAGATTAACTTCCTAAATCCAATTAACCTTATTGTGCTAAGTTTCAACTAGGGTACTTTGTCTTCAGTATCCCAAGATTAAATGGATTTCAAAAAAAAAGAATTTCTGATTGATTTCAACATTCTACCAATAAGTCCCGTACTTAGTCGAATCAATCCAAACCAACTAAAGGTGTTATGAAAAAAATGCTTCTTTTGAGCTTGTTATTCGGATGGATTATCCTTCCGCTTTCCGCTCAATCCAAAATCGAATTCAAGGAATTTACCTTGGACAATGGACTTCATGTGATCATGCACAAAGATAACACCACACCGATCGTGGTGACTTCCGTGCTCTACCATGTGGGATCCAAGAATGAAAATCCTGAGCGTACGGGATTCGCCCACTTTTTTGAGCACCTAATGTTTGAAGGTTCTGAAAATATTGACCGCGGTCAGTACATGAACATCATTCAGAGCCGAGGAGGAACGCTCAATGCCTATACCTCCAACGACATTACCTACTACTACGAGTTGCTCCCTTCCAATGAATTGGATTTGGCCTTGTACATGGAAAGTGAGCGCATGCTCCACTCCAAGGTGGATTTGACTGGGGTAGAGACCCAGCGTGAGGTAGTGAAGGAAGAGCGCAGACAGCGTTACGAAAACCAGCCTTACGGTACAATCTTGCCTGAGACGCTCAAGAGAGCCTATACCACGCATCCCTACCAGTGGGCTCCGATTGGTTCCATGGACCATTTGAATGCGGCGACCATTGAAGAGTTCCAGCAGTTTTACAAAGATTTTTACGTGCCAAACAATGCGACCTTGACTATTGCTGGGGACATTGACTATGCAACTACAGAATCCTTGGTGCGCAAGTACTTCTCGGAAATTCCAAAAGGTACCAAGGCAGTTTACCGTCCGAAAATCACGGAACCTAAGAAAACTGCTGAGGTTCGTGACATCATCTACGACAACATTCAGATTCCTGCGGTGATTCAAGCCTACAATTTGCCTCCGCGCAATCACCCGGATAGCTATGCGCTTTCCATGCTTTCTACCTATTTGACAGGAGGAAATTCCTCATTGATGACCAAGGAGCTCGTAGACAAGCAGCAAAAAGCGTTAGTCATGGCTGCTATACCTCTTGAATTGGAAGATGGAGGTGTGTTTTTGATGTACGGCATCACCAACATGGGTGTAGAGCCAAAGGCATTGGAAGCAGAAGTGGATCGTTTGATCAAGCAAGTTCAGGATCAAGGTATTACGGATGAGGAATTTACCAAATTGAAAAACATCATGGAAAATAACATCGTGAGTGGTAACTCTACCATTGCTGGAATTGCTGAAAATTTGGCTGAAGCCAAAGTGATTTTTGGAAATACCCAGTACATCAACCAGGTCATGGATGCCTATGCTAAGGTTACCAAAGAAGATATTCAGCGGGTAGCCAAAACGTATATGGATCTTACAGGTAGAGTGGTCTTGTACTATTTGCCTAAATCAGCTAAACCGGCAGCGGAATAATTCCTTGACCTAACGTATCTATAAAGACATGAAAAAAATTGCAATAGGATTACTCGTTACATTTTTGGCCACAGGAATTGCCTTTGCTCAGTTAGATCGAAGCAAACTGCCAGCCTCTGGCCCTGCGCCAGAAATTAAGATTAGTGAAGCGGAAACCTTCACGCTTGCCAATGGTCTGAAAGTATTTGTTGTAAAAAATACCAAACTTCCACGCGTCTCCTTCACCCTGGTGTTGGAAAGAGATCCCATTTTGGAAGGCGACAAGGCTGGTTTGTCTACCTTTATCGGGGACATGATGATGGGGGGAACCAAAAATAGAACTAAGGATCAGTTGGATCAGGAAATTGATTTCATTGGAGCAAGTTTAAATGCTTCTGCGACTTCAGTTTCTGCCTCTTCCTTGAAAAAGCACCAAAGCAAGGTCTTGGAGTTGATGGCGGATGTGCTTTTCAATCCCGTATTCCCGCAGCCCGAATTGGATAAATTGAAGAAGCAGTCTCTTACAGGTCTTGCTACCACCAAGGACGATCCACAAGCGATATCCTCTCGCCTTTCTCGTGCGGTATTGTATGGTAAAAACCACCCGTATGGGGAGTCTCAAACTGAGCAAACTACTAAAAACATTACCCTAGAGGACATCAAAGCCTACTATGCTACCTATTTCAAGCCCAACATTGCGTATTTGGCGATCGTGGGGGATATGGATAAGGCAGAAGCACAAAAGGTAGTAAACCAGTATTTTGGAGCTTGGAAAAAAGGGGTAGTACCCACCTTCACCTATCCGATGCCAGTGAGAGCAGCAAAGCAAGCCGTAGCCTTGGTAGATAGAAGTGCTTCTGTGCAGTCTGTCATCAACATAACGCAGCCAGTGGCGATGAAAATTGGTGATCCCGATTACATTTCTAGCAGGTTGTTGAACCAGATTTTGGGAGGAGGATCTGCTTCACGTTTGTTTATGAACTTGAGAGAGGACAAAGGATATACCTATGGCGCCTATTCCTCGATTGGCTCAGACAAGTTGGTGGCAACCATCTCGGCCTCTGCATCTGTACGCTCTGAAGTAACGGATTCTGCGATTGTTGAATTTGTTTACGAGATCAAAAACTTGGTTGAAAAAGGAGTGACTCAAGAGGAATTGGATAAGGCGAAAGCAGAACTTGCCGGTAGCTTCGGAAGATCTTTAGAGCAGCCGGGTACGGTAGCCAACTTTGCTTTGAATACTGAGCGCTACAATCTCCCTAAGGATTATTATGCAACGTATTTGCAGAAGTTAAACTCTTACACGGTGGCAGACATCAATGCCACGGCCAAGCGATTGATTGAACCAGATAAGTTTATCATCACTACTGTAGGGAATGGAGCTGAGATCAAGGAGAAATTGGCCCAGTTTGGAGAAGTAATGGAGTACGATAATATGGGTGAACCAGCCAAACAGCTGGTGGCTGATGCAGCCATGACGCCAGAGAAAGTGTTGGAAAACTACTTGACCGCAGTGGGTGGCGCGGACAAGGTAGCAGCAGTTCAGACCGCAAAGATCAGTATGGATGCCAACGTCATGGGTACCCCACTTACTATTGCTTTTGTATATGATTCTCAAAATGGCCGTTATGGCCAGAAGCTCTCCATAGCAGGCAATGTGATGCAAAAGACTACGCTCGCCAATGGTAAAGGTTCCATGTCAGTGCAAGGAAATTCCATGGAAATGGCTCCTGCACAGCTTGCCGAAGCGCAATTGAACTCCTATTTGTTCCCAGAAGCAGTATACAAGCAAAACGGCTATACACTGACTTTGGACGGATTGAAGGATGTGGATGGAAAGCCGGCTTACAAGGTAATCATCACGGCAGCTTCAGGTGCCAAACTGATCAACTACTATGCACAGGACTCAGGATTGAAGATCAAGTACGAGAATCCAGCCTCTGGTGATACCTACTATGGAGATTACCAGGCCACGAACGGAGTATTGCTTCCGATGTCTTGGACTATCAAATCTCCACAGATACCAGTACCATTGGAGGCAAAGGTGACTTCACTTCAGCTTAATATTCCAATTACGGACGCGGATATTAACTAATTGAATTATCAGCAATTTTGCTAAGTGATTAGAAATGAAGTTCGGAAGTGGCGGATAATTGTTAACAGAGCTGACAGACCACGGTCCACAGCCGATTTCCTTGAACGTTAAACATATTTTCTAGGCCTTCTGGTTAAAGAGCATATAAACAACTAGTTAAAAAAGGAGGGTAGCGATACCCTCCTTTTTTTATTGCATCCAGTTGGTTCTAAGTGTGGTACTTGGACCTGCTTCCAAGCGCAGTTGGTGGTAAAAGTGTTGGGTTTCCTTGGCAAAAGAAAGGAAAAGACTCCTTCCTTGCCGCTCTACCTCAAGTTGCCAATGCAGCGTATCTGGATGAAGATCAATGGACAGTAGGAGGTCGTTTGCCATCAAGTGCTTGTAGGCGATGCTTTCCGGGTGGATTTTTTGGATGACTTGTTGGGCATTCATTTGAATTCCAATTTGATTGAAAACCGAGTTTTCCGTTTCATCTCGTCGAATGAAAATCCCCAGTTCCTGAAGGCAATTTTCAAGCATTGGAAATAGGTCATCTCTACCGCGAACATATTTATCGAAGAAATGCTTGATTTTTTCTGGTTCAGTCGATTGCTCTGCAATTCGCATTTCAAAATCTTGGAGTTGGTACCCTTTCAACGGAAGTCCGAAATTTTCCCACATGCATTTCATCACCTCGGCCAAGGAACTGCCATCTTTTAGTAGCAGTACATCCAAACAAAGGCAGATCAGCGTGCCATGGCTGTAGATATTAACTTTACGATCGGGAATGCCCAGCACATAGCCATCTAGCCAGAGGTCCATGGAGGATTCTTCGATTGATGCATTTTTCCAGCCGTATTGGTTTGCTTCTTTTTGGACGATTTTCTCCAAATGGCGGAGGTAGGTGGGTAAATCATAGCCCCCAGACTTTAATAAGTACAAGTCTCCGAAATAGGTGGTCACCCCTTCCAGGATTACCCCTGCTTGGGTGTAGGTTTCCTTAGAAAAGTCATAGGGAAGAAATTCTTTGGGCCGAATTCGGCAGACATTCCAGGCATGGTAGAGTTCGTGGCAGCTGATGCCCAGCAGTTCTTCGAGTGCATCTTCTTCTTGAAGGGAGGTGGCTGGGCCAAAAGTGATCACGGTGCCACGTCGGTGCTCTACGCCATGGTAGTGTGGGTAGGGCAGGATCTGAAAGATAAACTGGTATTCAGGTTCAGGAAAGCTTCCAAAATCTTCGATCATCCGAGAGGTGAATGCTTGAAGTTGTTGGATAAAGTTGGTGCTGTCAAAATGAATGTCTCCATGAAACCAGGCATGAAACTGAGTGGATCCGACCGTATAGGTTTCGCGGTGTAGCTTTTTTGCGGCCAAGACCGTCGCATCGGCTAGGATCTGGTAATTCTCCGCTTTCCAAGTGGAGACTTCCGTCTGGGTTAGTGTTACCGCGCGGTGGGAGTAGCCTTCCAAATCCAGTTGAACTTCAATCGGCTCGGTACTTCTTCCGAGGAGTTCAAAACAGCAGTTGACCAAGTTGAAATAAACTTGCTGATCGTCCACCCATGCACTACCTGCATCCATTTTTCCTGCCCAATAGCTGTAGCTGACGTAAATGGGGTGTTGGTCATCTGGGGCGATGAGCTCCCAGCGATCCTTTGTGGTCTTTGTGAATGGAACGGGTTTCCCTTTTGTACTTGATGCGGTAAATCCACGTAGATTTTGGGCGTAATTGGCGATTTGATACCTTCCTGCTCGCCAAGCGGGGAGTTGGAGCTGAACTTTTTCGTTGGGTGTGCACGAAAAGCGTAGTTCAATTTGAAGGAATTGAGAAGCTGGATTTGGGCAGGAGATACGGTAGTGAATCATTTTTCTGGATTGGACTAAAACAAATGTAGGACCTCGATTTGTATTTAAGAAAATGGTACTTATCTTTGCAGTCCTTTTTAGGAGCAAACTCTAAGAGGAAAGTCAAGAAAGCAACTAGATTAAAGATATTCGATCATGAAAAGAACATTTCAGCCTTCTCGCAGAAAGAGAAAAAATAAGCACGGATTCAGAGAAAGAATGGCAACTGCAAATGGAAGAAGGGTATTGAGAGCCAGAAGAGCAAAAGGCAGACGTAAATTGACTGTGTCTGACGAAAAGACATTGAAGAAATAATTCTTTGAGTTGTTTTTCGTATGTTACCATACGAAAGCTTTCTTGCAATGAAGTATTCACTTCCGAAATCAGAGCGGCTTCATGCCGAAAAAAGTATAAAGGAACTTTTCGAAAAAGGTTCCTCTTTTTTTTTATACCCATTCAAGGTGATGTTTTGGGTTGAAGAGGGATTGGAAGAAAGTCCAAATCAGGTCCTTTTTTCAGTTTCCAAGAAGAAGATCAAAAAGGCGACCGGAAGGAATTACATCAAGCGCAGGCTGAAAGAAGCGTACCGATTGAATAAATCGCTACTTCCTCCTGCTGGGCTTCTTTTAGGCTTTGTTTTTGTAGGAGAAGCGAGAATGTCTTTTGCAGAGCTTGAACCCAAGATGAAGTTGGTCCTTCAAAAATTACCGAATGAATTGTCGAAAAATTTAGGGAAACATGATTCAAAAAATTAAGCGTCCGGTACTAATTTGGGTTTCTGCCCTGCTTCTAGTGGGGAGTATAGTGGCATTTCAAACGAAGAATGATCGCCTTTTTGCCATTGCCAAGAGCATTGACATTTTTGCAGCCCTAATTCGAGAGTTGGACACCTACTATGTGGACCAAATTGATCCCGAAAAGTTGTTGACAGTGGGCATTCAAGCGATGCTCAAAGAGTTGGATCCTTATACCGAATACATCCCTGCGGAAGAGTCGGACGACTTTCGAATGCTGACCACCGGTGAATATGCAGGAGTAGGTGCTTTGATCGGGAATCGGGGGGAAGGGAATATCGTGATCATGCCTTACACAGGATTTCCTGCTCAAAATGCTGGAATGCGAATTGGGGACCTGCTCTTGAAGGTAGACAGCATTGCTGTTCAGAAAAAAACGACTGCTGAGGTTTCTGAATTGTTGAAAGGTCCGGCAAATACCGGGGTGACTGTGACAGTGAAAAGAGGAGAGGACACCTTGCAATTTTCCTTGAACCGAAAGAAAATCAGCTTAAAGAATGTTCCTTTTTTTGGAAAATTGGATAAGCAAATAGGATACATCAAACTATCGGATTTTACGACCAATGCCTCAGCGGAGGTTCGAAATGCCTTGGTGAGTTTGAAGGCACAGGGGGCAACCCAGCTCGTATTGGACTTAAGAGACAATCCAGGTGGACTGATCAATGAGGCGGTAGAAATCGTCAACCTCTTTATTCCAAAAGGTAGAGAGGTCGTGAAGACGATTGGAAAATTGCAGCAGGTCAACTACACTTATAAAACGACTAAGACACCAGTTGACACCAAAATAGGAATCATTGTGCTGATCAATGACCGCAGTGCCTCTGCGGCCGAAATTGTGGCGGGTGCATTACAAGATTACGACCGTGCTGTATTGCTGGGGCAGAAGTCCTTTGGTAAAGGGTTAGTTCAGACTACTTTACCTTTGAGTTTCAATGCGCAAATAAAGGTGACCACTGCCAAGTACTACATTCCTAGTGGACGCTGTATCCAAGCTATTGATTATGCCAAATCGAGAGAGGACGGTTCCGCTGGAACTGTTCCAGATTCGTTGAGAAAGGCCTTCAAGACGGCAAATGGGAGGGTTGTCCTAGATGGAGCGGGCATAGAGCCGGATGAAAAAGTAACGGAGGAGTCCTATGCGCCAATTTCCTACACCTTGGTAGCGGGCAATCATGTGTTTGATTATGCAACTCTTTATTTCTACAAGCACCAAACGTTAGCAAGTCCAAGTACTTTTCGAGTGACTGATGAAGTATATGCAGACTTCAAAAAGTTTTTGGTGGGTAAAGAGTACGATTACACGACCTACACCGAAAAGTCAGTACAGGATATGGAGAAATATTTAGCAAAGGAGCCTTATTTTGATGCAGTCAAAGAGCAGCTGGAACAAATCAAATCCAAGGTCAATCATAGTAAAGAAAATGACCTAGATACACATCAAAAAGAGATCAAAAAAATCCTTGGTGAAGAAATTGTATCTCGCTATTATTTCCAGGAGGGCATGATTGAGGCGAGTCTCCAGGGAGATCCAGTGATTGAATTGGCGAAGGAGTATTTTGCTGCGCCTGCAAAGATGACCAAGGCCTTGTCAGGACCAGTTAAGTGAGATTATGGCTCGGATCCTTTCACTAGAGACTTCTACATCTATTTGTTCGGTAGCAATACATGAGCGTGGGGAGTTGCTTGCTCTAGCAGAAATCAAGGAGCCAGGTGCGCATGCAGAAAAGTTGTTAGACTTGGTAGATGCGGCGATAAAGCAGGCAGAATTACGTATGTCTGATTTAGACGCAGTTGCCGTTTCTCAGGGACCGGGTTCGTATACTGGGCTACGAATTGGAATTTCTACTGCCAAAGGAATCGCGTATGGCTTGGAAATTCCTTTGATTGGGATCAATACCTTGCAAGCCATGGCAGCCAGTCAGCATATAGCTCCTGGGGAGTTTGTGGTAGCGGTTTTGGATGCGCGAAGGAAGGAAGTGTATACGCAAACCTTTGGGGATTCTCTTCAAGAAATCAGCTCGATTGAGGCGTTGGTTTTAGAGGAAGGAGCATTCGCTTCCATTTTGGAAAAAGGAAGGGTGTATTTTGTGGGGGATGGGGCTGAAAAGGTCAAAGAGGTAGTTCAGCATGTGAACGCCCTGTTTGTAGAAGATTTGGAGTGTTCCCTTTCTTCAAAAAATATGGGTCGCTTGGCTTATGAAAAATTTGCTCGCCAAGAATGGGAGGATCTTGCGTATTTCGTGCCCAATTATCTAAAGGAGTTTAAGGCATTGCAATCCACCAAGAATCCATTGTTAAAGTTATGACAGAGTTGATCAATCGAGTTGCGGCAAGTACCATCGTATCCTTAAATATGGAGGAGTTTTATCCTCAGGAGGAGCGAATTGTATTTGACTTAGCAAATTATTTAGAGCAGGGCCTTGTGCTTCGAGAAAAAGAGTTTCGGGCAGCACTTAAAGCCAAGGATTGGCAAGAGGTGGAGAGTAAGTGGGTAGCGGTGACTTGTAGTGCTGATGCGATCGTGCCTACTTGGGCATTTATGTTGGTGTGTACCTATTTGGAGGGGAAGGCTCGAGGGTTTTGCGTTGGGAATCTAGAATCTTTGGAACAATATATTGTGGAAGAGACGTTGTCCAAGCTTCCTCTTGAATCCTTTAAAGATCGGTCGGTAGTGGTGAAGGGATGCAGTAAGGTGGCTATTCCACTTTTCGCTTATGGGCGTTTGGTATCTTTACTTCAGCGAGAGGCGAGGAGTCTGATGTTTGGTGAGCCTTGTAGCACGGTGCCCTTATATAAAAAAGCAAAGCCCTGATTTTTAGCAGCTAAATTCCAGTTGTGCGGAGAATTGTAATTTTTGTTGGTAAAATCCTTGCGTAATCTAGTTGGGTACGCTATGTTTGCACTCCCGTTCAAGAAGATGTCTTGGTTCAAGGGAAATTTTAAGTGCTCAATTCGCTATTTTTCTATCTTTTTCAAGACTCTGTTTTGTAAAGAAGAAACAAAATCCGATCTTTGCACTCGCATTTGGGACTAGGGTCTCGCTATTTTCCGAAAATGTTCGGAAGTAAGTTCTTTGAAGTGATGTAAGGCAAAAAAGATTAACCTGAGAATGGGGTGGTGCATGAGTATGCTTTACTTATGTACTGACTTAGAAAAATAGACAACATACAATGGAGAGTTTGATCCTGGCT
>JACCDO010768190.1_pt1 | contig 42577 bp, 30 predicted proteins | sample 7446101 | NCBI WGS metagenome assembly JACCDO01 (sample SAMN15323440, study PRJNA562643) | freshwater metagenome | isolation source: river surface water | place: USA:Blue River Watershed | collected 2017-08-16 | reverse complement strand
GGAAGTAGATCGGTGTTATGCATGATGGAACCACCACTCTTGTGATGGGATATGGCCTTGCCCAATGCAACACAACACCGCTTGATGCAACTCACTTTATCGATTGGGTTATTAAACTTATACATGTCGTGCAGCTCCTGTATTGCCACCTCAAATATACCATCAATCTGCCCAGCAGTGCACGCACTCAAGGACTTGATATCCAGGTGAATAGGCATCAATAAAGCCAACGAGGATAGCTTATCGCGCAGTTTGGCGTTGTTGTACGCGTCCTCCACGTCGATGTTGTAGATGAACTTGTGCAACTTGATGAATAAAAACTTTTCACAAGAAATTTTCGTGATGGAAAATTCTGCATCCGTTTCTTCCGACCAAACACTGCATTGTCGTAACTCTACAAACAAGTGGTCGAGAAAGGTCCAAATCATGGCAACTTTGTCGTCTTCATTAGTAGAAATTGTAGCGGTAACTGCTGCATTAGTCGTATTAGCTATAGAAGAAGACGACAATAGTGTGGATGGTAATGACTGTAATGTTGATACACTATTATCAAATTTGGTGACAAATTGTTGCAAGCTTTTCACTATTTCAGTTGCTTTACTAGATCTTAAGCGGTCCAAAAATGCCATATAAGGCGTCTTACGAGAGGTTAATTCAATACATTCATCATACACATCGTCCATGTCGTCCTCTGGAAGTCCTAACACCAAGGAGTCCACATTTACTAACTCACCATCTCCCACGAATTCATCCAGCAAACTTAACACCTCTTGAATACAACTAGCTGCGGGAATACTAGTTTGTACAGGTGATAATGGTAATATTGTTTTCTTACTTGCCTCTGGATTATCATCTTGAACTCGCTTCTCTGCCGCATCTAATATCCATTTTATTCTTGAACGACGCGCAAATTGCAGTAACTCCCCTTTGCGATCACCCATTTATGCAACAAATGAGAAGTATAGTCCCTTCCTGTATCCTTTCAAATGATTTTTTTTTTTCTCTTGTTTCTTCAATTCCACACCCTTTGAAAAAGATGAGAAAGAAATAGGCCAAGATTAGTGTAAGTACATTTCATGTGAGCAGGGTCTATTCCTACCTTATTTGACACGAATTGGCCATGGTTTCATGAGTTTATTTCTTGATTTCTTCTTCCAAAGTTATTCCACACCCAAAATATTTGTGAATTTTAAAAAAAAAGAAAGAGAGGAGATTTTTTTTTAATTATCAGGTTCACCACATACTCATGGGTTGTGGCCCTAGTATCTATTCTAGGTCCGATCCCAAGGAATTGGTTACTCTTGATTGCACCGACTTTACGTATAAAGGAGACGTGAATCAACTAGGGAAGCCCCATGGTAAAGGGAAGTATACTTGGTCGGATGGCGACTGCTATGATGGATCCTTCACCAATGGGTTTCGAGACGGACATGGTGTAATGACATTCAGTAACGGAGATAAATACGAGGGACCATTTCATGAGAATATGTACGAAGGTAAGATGAAAATTAATGCACTCCTTCATTTACTTATTTCATCCCTCGCAATAAGGTGTTGGTGTTTTAACATATAGCAATGGAAGTAAATATGAAGGTGAGTTTCACGAGGGTGAAATACAGGGAAATGGGGTTCTAACAACAGAAGATTCGACGTATGTTGGACCCTTTTTGAATGGCAAAAAAAGTGGGAAAGGAGTAGAAACATTTACAAATAGTAACAAATATGAAGGAGATTATGCACGAGGAGTGCGGCATGGATGCGGAGTGTTTACATTTGCTAATGGCGATGTATTCACTGGTACCTGGAAAGGAAATCAAAGGGATGGCAAGGGTAAGCACACCTTTGTGAACGGAAATCTGTACGAAGGATACTACAAGAACGACATGATGCACGGGAAAGGAAGGTACTCAACATTCGACGGCGACGTGTATGTTGGCGAATTCGTCGACAATAAAATGGCCGGGAAAGGGATTTACAAGTACAGAAATGGCGATCGGTTCGAAGGAGAGTTCCTCGCCAACTTGTTCCATGGTCAGGGTGTTATGGCGTTTAAAAACGGGGATCGCTACGAGGGAATGTACCGGTGCGATAAGTTTCATGGTTACGGCAAGCTAACGTACAGCAACGGCTTCGTGCTTGAAGGGAGATGGGTTGACGGCGAACTTAATTGATAATAATAACATAATGAACAAATTGTTTACACTTTTGGCAGTTTGTCTTTGTAGGAAGGGAAGTAGTTACTCTTGGGCGGGCCCTGCTCTGCCTCGATTACTGGCTCGTCCAATTTAGCGAGGATTCGCATCAATTTAGCCCTCAACTTGCTGTAATCTTGGTCTATTTCCAACAGTAAGTCCTTCACCGCCGTCTTATCCACGTCACTACTCAAGGAGGGCTCGTCGACGTCGTCGATGGACAACGTCTCTGGCATTGGTTGCGAGACAAAACTACTAGTTAGTCCCATGTCCATACCTATGTCGATGTTATCATTCATGTAATCGTAATTAGCGTACTCATTCACGGCGGGGTTCTCATCCAACACTTTCTGGTTCCACATCCCACTCATTTGCTGTTGAAATTTTGATATTGACGCATCAGCAACTGCACTATTCTCATCGACAGTGTTCTTAATTTCACTGATCTTATTCTGGATCGCAGACACCGACTCCGCCAGCGTGTTATCTGGACTCTCGCCACGGGCTGCTTTGGATGCGTTCATAACTGACTCCATGTCACCATTACCAGCAAGTAACATTTCTTTTTTATTCTTCCGTTTCAACGGATTTCTTTCATCCAACAGTGCAGTTGTTTGACTCTTAGCGACTAGCGAAGAAGAAATGTCAAGACTATCCGAATTATCAATTACATTCGTTTCGGTCATCGATGAAAACGATGACAATCCATCCTGAAATCGCTCAATAATATTGCTTGTTCTGCGGGGAAGGTTTGATATATCTACGCCACTTTTAGCAAGTAAATTTCGTTCTCTATCTTCTTCCAAGAAGTCTTTAAATTCATTGAAGATGTTGAAACTCACATCTTTAACTACAGGAGCATATGTAGATACAAATTTTCCAGCTTCACGTGCATATTCATATAGTACATTAGGACCGTAGAAATAGTACAAAGTACCGAAGATTATTGCAGCTTCAATGGGATTGATCCCCAAAATGTTAGGCAAGTCGTCTTCCCACCAATTCTTCATATAAGACTTGGTTGATGATGTTACTGTGGTAGTCTTGATTTGCTTTATCTTCACTCTACCAATTCTACCTACAAGGCACACAGCCATAGGCAGCATCAATAAACACAACACGACTTTCATCCTGTTGCCACTCACTCACAACACATGGCCTTTGATGAGATCAAATGATGTTTCTATGAATTTTTCTTATGAATTTTTTTTCATCACGCAATGAGCGAGTTCCTAGGTACTAGGTACTAACTACACCTAAATAGGAGTGCTGCTACCATGTTGGGTCAAGTAGCCGCCGACTTTAAGATATTTGAACCAACACCCAACACATACTCCAATCCCGCTTATAAGTTAGGTTAGTAGGACTGCGGAGTAGCTTGACAATATTAAACTATACAAAATAACAAAGAAATACACGTTATTCAGCCCTTCTTCTTCGCTTCGATGTCGGCATTCACCGCCAGCTCGACCAGTTCCTTCCAACTCTTCCCGTACACCTTGGATGTCAATGGTGTAAAGAGGGTGTACGCCTGGTTTCTTCTCGCTTTGATCACTTGCGGATTTGTTGCAGTTTCTAGCTGCAGCTTGACTAGACGCGACATGATATCCGCCTGGTCGCTGTCAACATTGTCCATAGATATCAATAATTTAGCGTGTTCAACACCCACTTCCCCCGCCTTGATCAGAGCAAATTTCTTTTCATCAGTTAACTGAATATGTATTTTCCTCTTCATGCGTAGATGGGTTTTTATCAACGCACTTCGCTCTTCAGCGGCAATGCGGTCCAGGGACGTAGAGAGAACCAACCCCGCTTTCTTCTTCGATTTACTGCTATCTTTTGCTGTATTACTTACCTCTTCAGTATCTGCGTCAACAGCAAGTAAGTGATTTAACCTATTCCCTTCCAACGACAACATATCTGCGCGATACAGCAGTTGCTGCACGTTAGTATGCAGCTTCTCCCATTTATGGTGGACCGAGTTGGTCATCCTCCCACTCATGATGCGTTTAGCGATGTCCTTTTTCTTCTTCTCCAACTGCTCCAACTCTCTTTCTTCACATTTTTGACGGTATCTTTTCTCATGTTTCTCCCATAATAAGCCCAACGCAACCCAGCGAGCACGAAGCACAATGACGTATTTCCGCACGAAGCGCTGACACGCTCTTATTTTCTTGCAATATTGTTTGATTAAGTACTTGGTATTGAGGTTTGCGGCTTCCTTCATGTACTCACTCACGAAGGTCTTGATGATATTCACGCATTGATTTTTCCTTAATATCTTCATTTTCACGACCGCCCGAATAGGCAACTGGATGTTTTTCAGCCTCAAGATTGCTTTCCTGTAGCGGTGTTGCGAGTAGCACCGTTGTATCTTCATTGCCGCATATTTACGTTGAATATTCCTTATTCTTAAGATTTTAATGAAAATTGTAGCAGAATGAGCAGCAAAAATAAAAGCAAAAAATTTCTCTTGCGCCTGTAGCACGTCCATATTATACTGGACAACACTACTGGCCTTCTCGATGATGCTGTCTTCGGGTGGTCGACTATGCATTGAACTGTTGCCACCAGTAGAATTTATTGAGTATCTCCTGAAACTTGCCGACCCTTTTCTAAAGCTACCATTACTTCCGTTGAAACTTCCGCTCGGACTGGCGGCAGCATCACTACGAGTCTTGGGTGACTGTGTCCTTGGTGTTAATGACACAAATCGTTTCCTTTTCTCCAACGCGATTTTATATGTTCTTTCTTTTTTATCTTTTTTTCTTCTTTGGGTTTCCTTAAATTTATTAAGCAGTTGATCGATCACTTCATTATGTTCTTCATTATGGTCTTTGTTTGTCTTGATTTCATTTAATGTAATCTTCATCTCATTTACTTTCTCGTTATTATCAACATGACTTTGAATACTATAATTGCGATAGATATTCATCGAACTACGCATTGGTGCCTTTGGTCGCGATGGTTGCACTATAGAATTAACTTGTTTATCTTCCGTATTATCATCCGATGAACCGCGCAACACATCGTTTATCAACCATACTGGCTGTCCCAGACGCTTCTCTACTCCCAAAACATCATCAAAATCAAGATCTTCAAATGTTTCTGGACCCAGATTCATCGATCTAACCAATTTTTTGCCACTCCAAAGAAATTATACTATGTGTTCATTTGATTTCCTAGAATCCTCGCTGACAGTCGCTATTTTCTTTCTTCTGTTGAAACTTTCACCCACCGACCGGAACTAATAAATAAACATTAATATATAACAATAAGGAGATAGAAGCAGCATAACTGACCGATCGATGGCTCACCATTCATGAATCCATCATAGATCAATCATCGAATAACGGTACGATTCTATCTAAGTTGTTGTTAATTACTATTAAGTGCTCTACTAAAGAGCGAACTGTTACATGTCACTACTTTCGTAGATATACGACACATTCTTCTTCAGCCAATTAAGCATTAAAACACCTTTAAAGAAAATTCTGAGTCAGTTCATTAACCCTATCCCAGGTATGTTAGTACGCAGATATATTGCACATCACCAACCAGACTAGTTCACCATGAGAATCACCGCATTAATCGTCATCTTGGCAACCCTTGTTGCTTCTGCTACTGCCTTCCAGGCATTTGCTGCTCGGTAAGTTCTTTTATTCACAATACAACTTAATACTTGGGTTGTTATTAATGCTTCGCTAGTAACAGAAACAGTACTATTCTACCTCATTCTCTTCCCATTACTTATTTCTTCATCTATATAGTAAAATGGCTAGACTAAACATGGAGATGAAGACTGCAGGTAAAGTTAAATTCTTCGATGCCACGAAAGGCTTCGGCTTCATCACCCCTGATGGTGGAGGAGATGATGTTTTCGTGCATCAGACTGCTGTATATGCACAAGGCTTTAGATCATTAGCTGAAGGGGAAAGTGTTGAATTTGATATCGAAGAAGACAAGAATAAAGGAAAGAAATTTGCAACTAATGTAACTGGTCCAGGTGGTGCATATGTTCAAGGTGCACCAAGAAAAGAGCGCAACTTTGAATCCAGATATTAAGTGTATAGAATTGTAGACATCCCCACTATTATGGCAATTGATACGAGATAGAGGCAGAAGCAGCATGATATTGTAATTATTTACAGCTTACACAATTAAAAAAGATTTTTTTATTTCTTCTTTCCCTTAACGCCACCATCAACAGGCGTTACTTTATCGTACTTGATAGCCAAGTCAAGAGTCCACAGACGCAGTGCTACTTGCCCAATAGATGCATTACGAAGAGCATGATTACGATTGCTTAGTTGTCCTAATATTTTTTGCTTCAACCACACTGCCTTGATGCAAGTCTCGAGGATGACCAAACATTGCATGAGTCCCACACTATCAGTGCAGTTTATTACTGCCTCTCTCCATGCTTCAGCAAAGGTATCTCCCCAACGATCATCAGCTACTTCTAGACAACCACGAGGAAGTGCAGCTTCAACTATCAATAATGCATATCGAACCAACTGAAAATCAGATGATATATAGGAAAATGATGGCAGGTTGCACAGACTATTCTCTCGATCGCCGCTGTGCAAGTACTGACACGCGATGAGCGAGTTCAATGGCTTGGGAATCGATGCTATTTTATCCAAAAATGCTTTCTTTTCACGGGCATTATTAGCAAGATGTTGTGTTGAAGCATCTGTTATCTCATCTTCATTCACCCAGTTATCATGGTGCACACCCCACTTTGGATATCTTATCTTGTAGGTGTAAGTACCGTCCTCTTTGCTAGACACAGAAAGAACTTTACCAGCCCAGTATAACCCCCAGTTGTTGCTGTTGTACACCAAGACATCCTGACCTACCTTGTACAATGGATTGATACTTGCTCGCTTCTTGGACAGCGGTTTGAGTGGTGACTCGTCATCCGTGTCAACCAAGTCGTCCGACCACTCCGCCTCCTCGTCAGAGTCATCCGCCGCCGCATTACTCTTGCTTTCTTCATCTGTGCTACAAGCCATTGGTTCATCTTTAGCAAAGTTACCTGCATTGTCTTTGGTGGTTACCAAGGTATTATATTCTTTAGAATTTTCTTCATACATAGCTTGGTGTTCCTTGTCTGCCGCCAACACTTTTTCCTCATTCAACACATCAACCACCGAAGGATACAGCAAAAGCAAGACTTTCTTGAGATGCTTTTCAGCTATTGATTTCCTTGAAAGCCAGTTCACAACGCGACTAATATCCTCGATACTCTCATAAACACGCCAAACACAAGAGTTAGAGATGCTGTCTTGGTGGTTCACCTCGCCATCTCCAATGATGTTGTCATAGCTATGGAGGAAGCTATCTCCATGCTCAGGGACTGACGTACTCCTCTGACGAGGTGATGACGACACATATAAACTCGATGAACCTGAGAATATCCAGTACAAATCACCATTGTTATCAGTACCGATTGGCGACGTTTTGGCGCGTCCAAGACCTACTAACACATCAATAGTTCGGCGAATCTGTGCTTTACCGACTCTTCCTAGCGCGCTCTGACGGACGTGGTTCATGCAATCAGCGCAGTATTCGTGCGAGATCACACTGCCTTTTCGCAGAATTAGTTGTGATTGCTTTGCAAACTCCCGCTTTTCTAGCTCGGCGTCGGTTGGATCACAAGGTAACCAATTCTTGTGTTCCGCGCCAACTTCAACTGGTTTTCTTCTTCTATCTTGTATCACAGCAAATGCTGAATCCCCTTCCTCTTCCCACTCCTCCCACGTTTGTCCATACACAAATGGCGAGGCTAAAAACGACTCCTCGAAGCCACAATACACACACAATACGGTAGAATTTTCTGTTGCAATGAGTTTTCTGGTCATAGAATCCTCCCAAATAGTCACATCAAGCACGTCACTTGGCTTAGCAATGGCAGCCTTGGTAAAAGCGTTGGATAAGATGCCGGGTAACTCGGGATCCTCGGCGTATGCACCGAGATCCGGCTGCAAGAAGTCGAACTCCTTGAGGGCGTCTTGAATCACGTTGTGTGTGACTAAAGCATCCTCGCGACCTCGTCGACGAGCAAGTCGATTATTTTCCCATAATTGTGCTTCATTAACTGCATCCGCGTTCCCGTTACTAATCGCACCACCTCCGTGTGCATCCAAGTCTTGATCATCAGCTACAAGCATCTTGTACACACTATCTTCATCACTATCATCGTCATCACTATCACTACTAAGTGCGCTACCTTTGTTGTTACCTCGCACTGCACTTCGCTTGGTTGCAATTTCATTTCCATACTCATCATAGTTGATTACCTCGAGTGTGTCACCTATTGTGGCTGATGGAGTCTTGACCAACGCAGCGATTGATGTTTGGTTGTTGAATATGGCCTCGTAACACATGTTACACGCATCCTCGATCTCGTTATCAAAGTTATTCGTGGTGTCAACAAATGACTGCGATGACACGGTTAACTGAGTCAGGGATCGCAGCAACGTGGTCCACTCCAACGGTCCAAAGTCCTCACTACTCGTGTTGTTGTGCAGAGTAGAAATTGCATAGCGGTACTTATCAAAGAAGGGATCCTTGTTATCAATCGCCTTCTTCGAGTGGTGGGTTGAGATGTACAGAGGCAGCAGGGATTTGGATGCACCATATCCTTGATATGCGCGTATAAATCCACATACTTGATCGTAGTCATCGTAGTTATAACCACTTGGCATGGCAACGGTCTCATCAAGCGAGAACTGTCGCACTTCAGCACCTGTCAGTCTTATTCTGTTTATTCCTGGGAAATTAACAATGAATGACAGCGCGTTGTTCACGATATCAATCCCAACGACTTCACCGGTTGCGTCTGGTATCGTTGGATGCTTGACTTTAGATGTGTTGCTGGGATGCGTGTTGGCGCTGGACTTCTGCTCGATGCAACCAGGACAGTACCACTCTACTCTCATGGATGGATTGACCAAGTTTAAGTCTAACAAACAGCTGCGATGATAGTATGCATCGCATCGATCGCATTGAACTATCGTTGTATTCCCTGCTTGCTGCGGCGACTCACCTTTGCACAGGATACATGCATCACTAAACAAGCAAGAGTTGTCCCACGTGATAACTGTCTCAAAGAACATGCGCTCAAACACTGCAAGCAACTTGTACGCGGCGATGGTGGTCTGGTGGCCGTCCATGTAGAAGGCGATGGCGTTTTCAAACACCAAGTCAACATCTAGATAGAATTTTGTTAGGTTATTCTCATATCCACCATTCACTAGGTGGCTGCGCACATCCGACAAGGCGAGTGGCTGGGCAATGAGTCGGTAGTACCCGTAGTTGGTCTTGCGGTCCAGCAGGACGTTGAACGGAGCCGCCAAGTGATGCATCATCAGATCCCGTATAACAATAAAGCATCGTTGACCGGCAATCGTCAGCTTTTCCACTGCTAATAACTCTTGTTCATTCAATACTTGTAAGTTTGCTTCATCCGTTGAAACAGGTGGAGCTGGTGATGTAACCGACCGCTTTATATCATCACGATCGTCGTCATCCTCTTCTACTTCCTCATTCTCTAGCATTTCAATAGTTGGGTCAATATCGTCTTGTTTAACGGCTACCATGCAAGTGAATAAAGTGTTATTACGCATCCACATATCGAATAAGGTGGTGCGACCGAAGATATTACCACTACGCACACACTCCATCCCGTACATGTTGTACCTGTACAAGATAGGTGGCAACATAGTTGAAGGTTCCAGGTGCAGTGACGCCACCAGCTGCTGCACGTACTCCTTGCACTTACTGCCGTCCATCAGGTCGAAGATAGGAGGAGTGATACACAAGCGCAGCGCCTTCATCAGACTTGTCATCGCTGGAGTCGGATTACTTTTTGACAAGATATCAATAGCTGCATCAATGACTGTGTAAAGCAAGTGAGTGAAGCTGTGGGGGATACTCGCAACAGAGTGCAGCAAGTCCCGATAGGACACAATCTGACCGGTATGAGCAGATGGAACAGGCACTTGAATACAAAGACCCGAATCAAATCCATACTTATCCTCTGAGTGCTCATGCCGTATGGTGTGCTGATGCATGATTCGCTTGCGAATAAGACGGATCAACTTGCGGTCGTTGCCCTCAAGAGCATGCGAGTGACCAGGTTTACCCTTCATGATATCCCGCGTGTCGGCATCACCAACACCTAAATCTTTCAACAACCTACCAACCAAAAGTACTCGAGCAATTTCTTTCCATGTTAACAGGTTCAACGTTGACTTCACAATGCCCCACGTGTCATTGTCCTTGTCATCGAGACCCCAACACTTGATGTACTCACCCATCAACGTCTCACACAATAGTATTCCAATATCATCCAAGAGCAGGTTGTTATCTTGACGGAAGCAGCTGCTCTTAACACAGTTACTGAATAGCTTGTGGTTCGGATCCGACTGACGAATGGCGTGACATAATTTCTCTAAAGTGGGTACCTGGGTGATACTCAACGGACCGGCGTACGTCAGTAGATACACCCATATTTCAAGAAGTTGTCCGTATGTATCACCCGATAGCCCAGTCAACCTCCCTCTTGGCTCAGGGCGCCCGCCGCGATCAATCAAAAGCGAATTGTCTTCCACTTCCATTGCGTCCACTATATACGTTGACGACGTAGTGCGTCTACTATCACTAGATATAACTACTTCCTCTTTATCTACAATGATTTCCATGCGGAGCTTCGCCTCAATCTTGCGCGCTTTGATCTGCTTGATGCACTCCTCGCGGATGTCCTTGACTTTTTTATCTATTTCTCTCATTTTTGCCTTGACTATTTTTTGTTTTTCTGTTTCTAATTTAGAAAATTCAGGATCATCATCTAATCCTTTATTGCGCTTTCTACGCACTACTCCTTCACCCTTCGCACCACCTGAACGCCGCTTGCGACCAGGAGCTTGTCGATCACTAGATTTATTGTAGTGTTTATCTAACTCCTTGATTTTATTGTGACATTGTTTGACTAACTTGATGACTCGCTTACTACCTCCATCTGCTTCGCGTAGATCTAAATGATAGTAAGATGGACAACACTTGACTACACCATCCATACCCTCGATGACTCGCAACACGTTCTCATCAACGAAGGAATCGGTATGTTCTAACTGTAATCGGGGTTTCATGGCGGCTTGATTTCCAACACTTTGCTCAGCACGAAGTGCGCGGAAGTAAACACGTCGCAAGTCTCTTATCTCCTTACGAATGCTCATTTCTTCATCATCACTCGATTCAAAGTCCACGTCTTGCACTGATGATGCCGGGCTGTCAACCATAGTATTATTCACAGCGGCATCATTCACGGTATCTGACGGAGTGAGTGCTACACCACCCTCAGGAACAGCTTTCTCAGATGAATTTACTTCAATACCAACTCTTTCCAACATCGCAGCTTGCCATGCAGCCTGCGGAGACTTGGCTTCATATATCCGCACAATCGGTGCGTCTGAGCCATTGACTAACCAGCCAATAGTCAATCTAAACAAAGGTACAAGTACTGTCACCTCCTCTACAACAGTTTTACCACTTTTCTCTTTTTGTATCCGCTGAATCTCAGCGACCGAGTCATATTCACAGAAGCAATCAACAACCTTGTCCAACAGGATGTCGTATTCTTGTCGGATACACTTAAAGCCAAGGGGATATACCTGTGAGTTAGAATGAAATCCGTTCTCCTGGACAACCTTACCCCAGTCTAGCACCGTAATATTACCAAACGAGAAGTAATTATTCTCTTTCGGATAGGAATATATACATTGATCCACACTATTCTGCACTTTCACTGTCATGATGTTGGAGTCGTACACGATCTCGTTGATAACACCCTCTTCACTAGTCAATGATATAAGCTCAGATAGCAAAGCTTTTTCTCTATTTTCTGTGGCCAAGATCTCCATCTGATCACGTGACATTTGGCGATATGTTCTGTAATTAGGAAGAATGTTTAATACACTCAGTATTTCAACACGATGCCTAAATTTTTTTGATTTATTTTGATCGCCATTTAATGGTCCATACAGTACATCCAAGAATCCATTAGAGTAACCACCTAGATAGGAATGGTGGGCGATAAGTGAATAATATTGAATGCATAATTTGTAATAATCTAACCTTTTTTCTGTAAAACAACAACTTTAATACCTTCAATCCTCTTTGTGTCACCATTATGTTCAATAACCGTAGCCATTAAGCGATTATAAAAGAAGTTATTTAAAACAGCATTATTCAAATCAACTGATTTCCCACCAGATGCATCGCCTTCATGATCACCTTCATCATCTGAATGTACAGGAGAGATGTGTTCAATGCTTTCCATGTTCAAATTATTCAAAATGAATAAACAATGGTTCACTCAGATTATAATGCAGCTAATTGTCGCGAGTCTCCTATAGTGTAGTGCTGCTACAAGCAACGAATGTACACTAACAGAAGCCTCAAATCTTGCTTAGAGCAAGTTGACCACAAGTTGCCCTGGCCGCATCGCTTCTTGTCTTCTCCTCCCAAAGAAGCACAGGACCTCACACTGATTTTGAATTTTCAATAATATAAATGATAAAAACAATCTAGAACAAATCGTATAGTCATTATATATTCATACGGACCAAGCATATCGTGATAAGTGTTGCATATTTTAATTATTATAATTTTGCACCTGTTGAGTGAAATCTAGCGATAATTATAGTAATTTGATAGATATAATTGAGTTATAATTGAATATCAAAGTTTACTTTTCAATTGTCAAGCTTAAGATACAACTAAAAATTATCGTAACCAGAAGGCTACTATTTACCCTACCCTCAACTCGGAATTCTTCGAAAAAAAAAACCAAAACATCAATAGATACTTCTATTTATTACCACGCAAAAATGAGTCAATTCAAGTTAATCGCTGTTGTCGTCGTCGCCTGCTTATGCGGTGCTCTTGCTGCCAATGTTAAGTCAAGAGAGTACTATGAACAAAAGTTCTATGATTGGTTATCCAAGTACGAAGTACAAGTACCAACTGGTGAACATTTTGTTAAAATGTTACAAAACTTTGCTGATAATGATGACATTATTGAGACCACCAACGCCAAGAAGCTATCATATACTCTTGGTCACAACCAATTCTCTCATTTATCATTAGATGAATTCCGTGCGCACGTTCGTTTAGGTCTAACCAAACCAGAATATGTTGCTGATGCCATTCATCCAGCTCCTGCTGCTGATGTTAAATTAGCAACCTCAATTGATTGGGTATCATCTGGTGCAGTCACTGGTGTTAAAGATCAAGGTCAATGCGGTTCATGTTGGTCATTTTCTACCACTGGTGCATTAGAAGGTGCTTACTACAACAAGTACAAGTCATTAGTATCATTCTCTGAACAAAACTTAGTTGATTGTGATAAATTAACCAATGGTGGCAAAGATCATGGTTGCAACGGTGGTCTTATGGACAACGCCTTCACATGGGTAAAGAAGAACGGTGGTTTATGTACTGAAGCCGATTATCCATACACCTCTGGTGAAACCAAGGATGCTGGTACTTGCAACACCAAGTGCACCAAGAATACTAAAGTTGCACCATCCACATACACTGATGTTACTCCTAACTCTGATGCTGCATTCATGGATGCATTAAACAAGCAACCAGTATCTGTTGCCATTGAAGCTGATCAATCTGCTTTCCAATTATACAAGTCTGGTGTATTCACTGCTACCTGCGGCACTGACTTAGATCACGGTGTTTTAGCTGTTGGTTATGGTACATACGTCGACGGAACTGATTACTACAAGGTAAAGAACAGTTGGGGAACCAGTTGGGGCATGGATGGCTACATTTTATTAGCACGTGGTATTTCACAAAAGGAAGGTCAATGCGGTATCTTATCATTACCATCATACCCAACTCTTGCTTAAGTAGTTACGCCAACTATGTATTCTTGTGGTTAATTGATCACAAGTAGCTTTTATTTTAGTAATATATCACTCGTTTAGTATATAAAAAGCAAAACCATTACTCCCAAGTACTGTGTTGTGTTGTAATAGCAATAAAAATATTTTAATAGTTAATTTTATACAATTTTATACTGACTATAACATGAAAGCAATATCGTAATTAGGCAATCCATACCCGAAGTATGCCGAGCCGTACTCAGGTGTGTTCAATACGGAGTAAAAGCCATAACCCTCCCAATATAAATTTCTTACGTATGTTGCAGTAGCGTTTGAGTTTGACTGGATGGCCCAAATGGCAGTTGGTACGTCCTTGTCGATACAATCTAAGAAATCACCAGATTTTATTATTCCAGGTCGCTTAAGCATAGCAAGTCCAGTAAGACTTTCTGGTTTTCTAAAATGTAAATATGAACGAGATTCAGCAGCAGATCCATATGATAGTCCTCCATAATATGTGTTAGCAATAACCTTTTTTGTAGCATCAACAATATAAGATCCTCGTGGTATAATCGCACAGTCATGATCAATACTTTTAATTACGTATAATAAACGATTCTTTTCACGGAATATTTCAACTTCTGGTTCACCTTCAGCTGGTTCAGGGACATCTACACCATAGTTCCAACCTGGATCACCAGTAAATTGATCAGTTATTGATTTAGCTTTTGCCTCATATTCAGGTGATAAATCTTGCATAGCATTAAATATGAAGTCGGCAGTAGTACTGAATAATAAAAATGGAGTAAATAAGTGCATGAATAATTAGTGAATAGTGACAATTCGACTTACCAATACCAATATCTTCTCTGAGGGAAGTCTGCAGTGGGATCAACATGACAGATGATCAAATAATCTGTCTTTTGATCAACTTTTGTACCAAAAATTTTTCCCCAAAACATTAATTTACCATTTAAGTTTTCTCCTAATTTTCTTTCCATCATTCCAATTTCTACCGCCGCTTGCTCTTCTGCATTAAGAGTCATGCCATTGAATTGGCTCATGCGCGATACGTTTTGGATATCCATTTTCACGATGTATTCTTCTTTGTTTTTTTTCCATTGAAACGGCCAATGGTGGTGGGTCAGCCAAGATGCAGGAAGAGCAAGTAGTAGTAATATCTTTGATTGTTATAGTGCTTGCGAAAGCAGAAAGAAACAATTAAATTATGCGAATCACTACCATTAGCTTCACATTCTACTTGTAATGTATTACATAAAATTTCTATAAACCAATATTTAATTACGACCAAGTAAAACTTGTGAGTACTATCAGTGTTATTTATGTATTAGATTGTCTCCATCAACTTTTATTTATTAACAGTTTCCTTCAACATCCAACGTGTGCATGTTTCCGTTGGCAGAGGTAGAGAATCCGCACTCCCTTTTCACCGGACAAAATTAAAAACTAGAAAATTCAACCATATTCAACCAACTCATTGTCTGCTAAGACATGGTGTGGTTAGTCGTATTGTTGAGCTTTATGCTCATCATACATCATATTAGCGCGAAGATAATTAATGGTCAGTATTTACTATACAGTGACTATGTGCATTGCGCAACTGGAAATGAAGACACGTGCAGCGCACTGCAAGAACAAACAAAGATATACTCTGTCAATGGAAACTTAAATATTAACTTGAATGTGCGTGCACATCGTGTTACTAATGATGCATTTAGTTTTACTACGCGTGCATACTGCTATTTGGATGAGTGTTCCGTGCCTGGACCAACGATTATGGTGAAACCAGGTGATACAGTAACAGTTAATCTCATAAATGATTTAAAATATGACACAAGCACTATGATCATGAATAAAATGCATTCACCGAATAAGACCAATTTACATACTCATGGATTACACATCGGACCAGATGTCGACGATGTATTTATTACTGTTAATGGTGGCGAAAGTCATACATATGTATATAATATTCCAAGTGATCACCATGCTGGTAATCATTGGTATCATGCGCATTTACATGGCGCATCCGCGTTCCACGTTATGGGTGGACAAGTTGGTGCAATAATAGTAGAACCAAAACTTACTACTCATATCCCTGCTGCGTGGAGATCTGTGACGAGGAAGGTTTTAACATTTACTCACGTTTTCTTAGAAATGGCTGATGGCTCAACCGAGGCTACAGATCCTTTCTCAATTTGGTCACTCAACACATTGAGTGATGAGATTAACAATGAATTAGACATTAACCCTGAGTATTACATTGAAGAAAGTGACGGCTTGTACATCACCGACGCGTGGTTTGTCAACGGCCAATTCCAGCCATACTTGCGCTTACACAAGAATGAATGGATCATATTCGACTTGATATGTGCATCTGGTGATCGTTTACTTGAACTTGAGGTACGAACTGCTGTTGGAAGCTATTTGGGAGCTGAAGTCAATACGATGGGCTACTGTGAAACCCATCTGCTAGCTGTCGATGGAGTTTATCTAACGAATTCCAGATCGGGCGCATTTTACACGTCCACAAGACACTTAGTACTTCTACAAGCCCAACGTGCTACTATTGCTTTCAAGTGTTCACGTGCTGGTACGTATTACTTCCAAACGGTAGGTAATACCACGAGTGGTGACTCTAAAGATATCGGAGATGTAGAGGTGAAAAGCTCGCAGAATCTTATGACTATTATTGTCGAAAATATCGCCACCAAGAGTCCCGTAACTATCACAGACTTCAGTTTGTCTACTATTCCACGTCCAAGTTACATCAGTAATTTATTGTCTCGCACTGTTGAACCAGAGCAGGAATGGTCATCGTCTATCGAACAGACTGGTTGCTGCGATAGTGACTCTCAAGCTACATTCTGGATAGGTATCGGAAGCGATTGCAGCTTGAATTGTTTCGGACGGGATGATTGCGAAGTCTTATATGGTGTTGAAGGAACCTGGGGTGTGAATAATTTTACTAATGTTCAAGCTGGACATTGCAACTACCAGTCATTTCCTGGTGAACTTGGCACAAGCGATAGCAGTATCGCGAGCCATAGACACGTCGGTAGTCTGAACAAAGTGACCGAGCTTTCTTGGTGGGGACGAGGAAAGGCCGCGCACCCGATGCACATACATGTCAGTCACTTCCAAATAGTGAGTCACTCGCTCAGCGGACAGTCATCGATGTCTGCATATGGCGAGGTAGGCGACTGGCGAGATACCTGGCCATCGTTACCCGGCGTGAGTAAGGTCCGCATGGTGTTTTCCAACTACACTGGTGAGTACGTGACGCATTGCCATTTCTTGAAGCATGAGGATCTGGGTATGATGGCCACGTTCTTAGTCACAGCCAACTCGCCTACCGCAGTTCCAACCGCCAGCAGTCCTCTTAGCCCTACTGTTCCCCCCACAAAGGCACCAATAGGTACCCCAAGTAAAGCTCCAACTCCCAAGCCTTCTACTGCACCAACATTTTTCCCTTCTATCCAACCGTCTTCAAAACCTTCGACCACATTTGGCACTGTGGATTACTTGGCGCTGCACAAGTCAAGTATCGTCAAGAACTGTGCGTCGACGACCAGTAATATCTTTACAAATGTCAAGTTTGACGTGACTGCGGCTACTTTTACAGCAGCATCTGCGTCATATTTCAGTGGCCCAGTAGTGAAGTACACCGCGAGTGCCATACCCAACTACTTACACATCGTCACCACGAATGACATCAAGTACTTAAGCGGTCGACCCCATAAGAGCGAAGAAATTAAAACTATTGAAATCAGCGTTGGTAACGAGATCACTTTTGGCTATGACGTAGGTTACCAGTGTTATGCAGGAGCCGCGAACCAATGCGCTTGTGTGTCGGGTACGACATACGCCTACTGCGCTAACTCTTGCTCTAACTCAGCATGCTCCACGATATCCGCAGGACATTCATTAATGATATGCACCGGCAGCGGTGCAGGCTGGTGGCCACCAGGTCCAACATGTGCCAGTGATCAAACATCCTTGTTAGACATGAGTATCCCACTACAGCCTCGACCTAACACAGTAACGACTACTTCTAAGCGTTGCTTCGTGCCAATGGGCACCCAAGGATGGTTCGTCAACGGTGTCCCATTCTTCGGCTGGAGTGACGGCTTATCATACAACAGTTTGAATATTTGGCACAACGTAGCTTTGAATTTTGAATACTATGACTTCGATATTTGCTACGGTCACGCCAACGACAAGGGCACCTATCACCATCACACCTGGTCTCCTTGTCTAGCAGAGCTTCTTGGCGACGACGGTACTGGCCACTCATCTGTCTACGGGTTTGCTCGCGATGGTTTCCCAATATACGGACCATACCAAGACACGGGTTTGCTTGCTAAATCATGTTGGAAGAAACGTAATTATGATGGTACCAAAACCGCTGCGGGTGGATGGGGTTGCATGAGTAGCAGCACCGACACCACGAATAAAGGCAAACGCACTTGTTTATTGAATGATCCGTTCAATCCATCACTTGGAACAAAAACCGCCACTTCAGCAGGTCCTTCTGTCACTGCAACAGTATCAAGTCAATCAGGTAATACTTACACGGCAGTGGCTGGTGCGTACTTTGAGGATTACTACTTAGATGTCAGCTGTGTAGCAGTAGGGAAGGAGTTCTTAGACGCCAGCAACGGTCATGACCACGATGGATTAGGATATCACTATCACATGACTGTGAATGCCACCGGATATCCAGTGTTCCCTTTCGCTATTGGACCTCAATTTTATGGCGCATTACCATCCGCTAGTAGCTCACAGTGTTGCAGCACCCTTGAAAACGCTTTAAGTGGCAGCTGCTCACTCACCTCGAAGTCAAATTATGCAAATCAAGTGATCGGCACCACACCAGGCAAGAGCGTCACCTCCTTGTCATTCAGCTCCTACACAAATTGTGGTGAGTATTCCACGCATAATTCCGACTACTCGTCTCCGTTCAACGTGGATAATATCATCTCAATCAACGGTCTAACACTCTCTTTGACCGGATTCTACTCCGATCTATTGCAATTTACGCAGCTGAAAGCGATCACAGACGCTGTTGCCGAGGCTGCCTTCTTGGTCAACGACGAGCTTACTTTGTCTAGTTTCATGGCTACTAAAGACTCGACTAGCAGTAACAGTTACACGATCACCTTCAAGTTTAGTGTGCAGGCGAATACGATATACAACGAGTACCGAGAGAATATCACAGACTTCGTCTCGTACAACTTCAACAGCAATGCTGCCGATGCTTTCACCCAGTTGCACAACATCATCTTCACCCGCTACAACAACATCGCGGGCCAAGACTATACTCTCGTTGAGATGATATATGAAAAGTGTCAGCAGATAACTAACTGCAACTGGTACAGCATGGATGGCATCTCTTTGGTCACTACAGGTTTGCTCGTACCATCAGCATTACCTACACTGACACCAACTACAGCAATGCCTTCCAATCCGACGCCCAAGCCATCAACTATACAACCAACAGCTAAGCCAACGACAGCCATTCCGTCGAGTTCTGCGCCATCGGAGAAGCCAACCGGTCCGACATATATGCCAACAGAGAAACCTACTACAGCAAAACCAACAGTCAAACCAACTACAGAAGCTCCAACCACAGCCGTACCAACAGCCAAGCCAACGACAGCCACTCCGTCGACAAGAAAGCCGTCGGAATCGCCCACCGGTCCGACATTTGTGCCAACAGAGAAACCTACTACAAGAACTCCAACATCCAAACCAACGACTTCTAAACCTACCACAAGAACTCCTACATTCAAGCCAACGACAGCCACTCCGTCGACAAGAAAGCCGTCGGAATCACCCACCGGCCCATCATACGTGCCAACTTTTAAACCTACTACAAGAACTCCAACATCCAAACCAACGACTTCTAAACCTACCACTCGAACTCCTACGGGTAAGCCAACGACAGCCACTCCGTCGACACGTACACCATCGGAAGTACCGACTGGCCCATCATTCGTGCCAACTTTTAAACCTACTACAAGAACTCCAACATCCAAACCAACGACTTCTAAACCTACCACTCGAACTCCTACGGGTAAGCCATCGAACCCATCGCGAGCTCCAACAACTAAACCCACACGCAGACCAGTTAGGTAGGTCAATATTAGTTCAAATCACCTTGTAAATAATAAGCTAACCCTCTTATCTAACCTGGTTTGAAGTCGTTTCAAAGGATTCCCGAAGAAACGGTACCGGTACTCCAAGCACCGGTACTGCTGACTCATCCGATGATGACACAAGTCATTATATAAATAAAGCAGCACAGCTGAGTAGAGAAGATGGCTTATTGTTTCTTCGTACTGCTGGTATTATTCCTAAGCGGTACTGAGTGCTTCAAAGTAAGTATTGCGAGGCGAAGAGCAATGGTCTTGCACAGTACAGAGGGGGCTGATGCACAGCAAAAAGGATTTGGAAGTGTTAAGAAAGACGCAGTTCCTGTCAGTGAGACGATAGACGAAGGCACAAAGACGTACCAAATACAAGCAAAGCGAGGAGTTCCCGAGTATAATATATTTCTGCGACCTGCTAATGGCACAGACACTGAATGGGTACCTGTTGGTTCAATGACTATTCCTAGAGATACCAAGGTTGCCAAGGCAGTTTATGAGGTAGAAGAAGAACTATTGAAAGGAACATTTAAACTATATCCAAAATTGAGGGCATTTGCAGAAGTAAGAGATAAGGACGCCAAAGGTTTGTTTGAATATGGTTATTGCTTGAAAGCATTTCCCGATGAACCAATAACAATTATAAAGAAAGAAGATAGTATACAGCAAGAGACCAATTTCTTTACTAATTGGCTTGGTAAAATAACAAATCCTAACGACTTCAGTGATCTTAAAAACAAAGGTGGTATGACGCTAAAACAGTAGAGTTTAAGGTTAGCCATACCAGAGACGATTATTGGATCCTTCCGGTATGTACTACTAGCGCGCAAAGAGAAGTATTGTAGCTCTGTATTTACACGAAATCACTATTTTATATATCAATTCTATCATCTGCAACGTCATTTGTCTTCCGCACTGTCGAGGCATCAATATCAATAACAATACCCGATATATCAACTTTGGTACTGTTAGAATCCCCAAAAGATGCAGCAGCAGACAAATTCTTCAGCGATTCGGACCGGATGATCGACTTGCGTCGCTGCTGCGGTTCGGTGCTTGATAGCCGGAACATTTCAAAGAACTCGTTGACTTGAATATTACCGCTTTGTTCTACATCCAAAATACGCAACAACTCCGGGATTTTAACGATTTTAGAGTGTTCATCTAGTGTTTGATTGAGTAGCTCACAGCCACTAATGAACTCGTCAGTGGAAATAACCCCATCGCCATTTTTATCAAAGAAATGGAACACCGCCGCAAGTTTATGATGCTGCGCATATAGTGCATCTGCTACACCACCTGTTAGTATACTATTGCTCTCACTGTTACTATCAATCAACTCATTGCTCGTCAGATCACTACTAGCTTCTGTGAAGTCTTCCAGCTGCACACTCTCATCATCACCATCACTTACCTTCCGGGATGGCAGTTGAGCTGTAAAGGAGCTAATAAAAGCGGTGTAATTAATTTTCCCATCAATATAACACTCCGGCAAGACTAACTCATCAATCATCAACAGCCAACGGACATGAAGCCGCATGATTTTCTCCATAACTTCCGCCCAAACCGCAGTGGTTACTAGCTCGCTGTTGTCATGGTCATATGCTTTAAACTCTTCAAATAACTCCTTCTTCTTCTGCAAAATATGATCATATAATGTAGACCCAGCTAGGTCGAGGTTGTGGCTTTGGACGGTGTCGTAGTTACTCTCAATAGAGAAATAATAAACAAAATAATGAATATCTGTCCCTTCCACGTGTATACTCTGGTTAGAGTTACCGTTACGACTCAACTCCTTGTTGGGGGAAGTAGTAAACACCATGTAAGCAGCTGAGTTACCACCACCACAGTAGTTGGAGGCACTGAATATCGTGCATAGCAACGACTTGTCATCGCCTTGATACGGCAGGTCAAAGCCGGTTCGGATGCACTCATGGGATCGAACGATCATTTTTAAATTATTAAGTGTTAAAAAGGAGCGAGTAATATCAGGTCCAAAGCTTACTCCAGCGCCGCGGGGATTACTGGCGTATCCTTCTGGCTCCATGGGGTCTGACCACAATGCATCACGCGCTAATTGCTTCAAGAATAAGTCCCTTTTATACCTCGGCACGGGATCTAATGAGTCATCAAGACTGGTATCCGTTAGAGTGAACTCGGTACGATTTATTTGGTTTAATTCTTGTAAGGATGTGTCTTGTGCATGGAACAGGCCTCCGTGTAACACAAGGATAGAGTTGTTTATCAAGGTAAATAATGGCAGGTAGTTGAACAGCTCACAGAACATGCCAAATGTAGTATCATCATACTTTCGCTCACACTCCGCTTGGAATCCGTAGGTCGTACAGATCGCATAGTCCTCGTGGTTGCCTCTGTTTAAGGCAATACTGTCGGGTATAGCGATGTACATGGCTAGCAGGACACACATCACTTCAACACCATATGGTCCTCGATCAACAAAGTCACCATTGAATATATACTTGTTGGAGGTTGATGGCAACCCACTTTCACTCAGGATATGCAGGAGGTCCGCCAGCTGCCCGTGAATGTCTCCCACCACATTCAACCGGTCGCTAGGTCCTATTATGACCGGAGTGGTGTTGGGCTGCTTCTTCAATAAACGGTAAGCTAATTTTAGTATTTTATGAACAGAATCAACACTTAATTTGCCCCGTTTTTCATAAACATTAATGATTTCCTGCACTGTAGAAATAGTAACGGGACCTTTGGCGATGTAGTAGTTTGAAAGTGATTTGTTGCTTGTTTGTCCCACTGCTATATTGGACATGGTTAACTGAATAGAACTATTCTCTCTAGAAAGATTCGTAAAACTACCCTTACTGCTAGTTCTATCGACATGTATTAACGTTTCACTACTCTTATTGCGTGTTATAATGGTGGTTTTACTACTATATTTCCTTGTCAAAGATATCACATCTTCGTGTTGTTGCTCATCAGGCTTTAATGTCTCTAAGGCTTGTTTTGATTGTTGTAAAACATTAGTTTCACCCAAACCAGGTACTTTGTTCATAGCTACCTGCATAAACTTAGTTAATATCACCATTTCATGCTCTTCCATGAGGTCTAAACTGTTAAATATAACCCATTTTTGTTGTTTTTTAGCTTCTTCTAATGCTTTCTTTCGACGAGCCTGTTTTTGTATCAAAGTTGCAGCGTTATTCTCTTTAATTGATGCTTCTTGTACCAAGAAGTCGTCCATAGATTCACAAGATGTTCTGGTTTCTAGCACTGGCAACGACTTGATTCGCAACGAATTTTTCTCTATTGCCATCTTATGTTTGATTAATTTATCCAAATCTTTACGTTTCTTGGCGGAATCATCAGGGGCATCACCAGGACGACCACTGCGCACATCCGTAGATGTACTGCATCCCATTTTCCCGTAAGTTCACGTAAGTAAGAACTCCGTTCTTTTCTTGTGCTCGTGCAACTTGCAAGAGAGGAATGCGGCCCCTATGAATAAAATAGGGATTAGGGCCAATTTAGGGGACACTTTGAGCTATAGTATTTAGGTCATACAGCTACTGCACACGTATACATTATTTTGGTTCTTTTTGATGCAAATCGAATGGTATTCTTTGCGGCAGGTGGCACATGGGATGACGTACCCGAATAAATCGTCATTGCAGCTCCAGCATTTGTTATTACTGTCTGCTTTACCATCTTGGGCATTTACATGGTTGGTAACTCCTGATAACGGCATGTCGCTAGGCTTCTCTACAATAGGTAAGTCATGCCGCAACACAGTGGCATCTGTAGTAGTTGATGAGAGTACTGGTGCAATGCGCTCATTCAACATCTCTTGCAAGTTACTTATTTCATTGTCTTTATTTTCAACAAGTAAGACATATTCATTGAGCTGCTGCTCATGAGCCGAAGACATGCTGGCCATCAACGCCCTGTCTGCGATGACTTGTTTCTTCAACATCAACACTTCCTCCTTTAGACACACTTCCAATTTTGTATGATTCTCAACCTAAAATATAGTTGATATGAATAAAAGCGATGTATTTATGGTGGTATGATGGCATGGGTAGTAATATATTAATGTGTAAGTAAGTAAGTAAGTAAGTAAGGTAAGTAAGGTAAGTAAGGTAAGTAAGGTAAGTAAGTAAGGAAGTAATAAGTGAATGAGGACAGGTGATATAATGAAATACAGACACTAATCGAGAGTACCTCTGTGAGTAGCTCATTGAGTTTCGTCTCGAGAAACTTAATGCGCTTTGTCTTCAGCTCTTGCTGGTTCTCCATACCCTGCTCCTTACTTTTCAATGTATAGACGCTTTGTGCGGCTAAAATATTCTGCTGTGTATTCTCTACCTCAGCGGCCTTTAATTGCTTAATAACTTCCAGTAACTCTGCCTTTTCTAGCTCTACTTTCCTGTTTGTTTTAGAGATATTATTGTTGCAAGTAATAGCCTCCTCTAATTCACTGCGAAGTGTAACGGATGACTCCACGAGACTATTCATATTTTTTTCTAAAGCAGCAATATTACCTTGATATAAATCACGTTGTGATATCATCTGACTTATCCCAGTACTCTGTTTGACACTTATGGCTTTGTAACTATCCAATTGCACCTGCAAACGCCTGATCTCATCTCGTTGTTGAATTATTTGCGCCTCCTTCTGCTGCAATTGATTCGATATTTTATCATTTTTCCTTATATAATCATAAATGTTTCCTGCAATCATTTCTTTCTCCAAGACACTAGCAGCTTTTTTCTCTGCATATTCATTGACTACATCTGTACTATCAGTTGATCCGACTACATTTAACTCATTATTCTTTTTATCTTGTAACAAAGCCTTATTCTCTGCCTCCAACTGTTTATTCGTAACCACCAGCGACTCTAATTCAACTCGCAGTTCCCCAGCTAGACAAACAAAGTTACTCATTCCTAAGATACTTGTGTTTTTTCACCTTCACTAAAAGTGTCGGGACCGGGTCCAGTCAGGTCAAGAGAAACGTGACAAAAAGCACTAGAAAAGCAGACACTGTCACCTGCAGATAACAGTTGATTATATTTACTAATTAGCATCCTTTAAAACACCAAAATAACCTTTTAAAACCGATGCCTCTCAAACCGGTACCCGCGGCCCTTCTGCAAAAAAATAATCGTTATTGATAGAAAGAAAATTTAGCCAAGAGTGGCGAATGAGTCCTTGTTTGTAGTGTGTTGTGCAGTCGGATTATACATCACTAGCTAGGCTGCCAAGCTTGCTTAACCTAGGTCACTTTAAAGTCGAGTGAATAGGATCATAACGCATACATAGAACACATAATAATAAAAATATATCATGAATAAGTACGAAGTGCTTGGAGTAGTCGGCGAAGGTGCTTATGGAGTAGTTTTACGTTGCCGCAACAAAGAGTCTGGAGAAATTGTTGCAATAAAAAAGTTTAAGGAGTCTGACGATGATGAAGTATTGCGCAAGACAACACTGCGAGAGGTTAAGATATTGCGAATGTTGCGACATAATAACGTTGTCAGTTTGACAGAAGCATTTAGAAGGAAAACAAAGTTATATTTAGTATTTGAATATGTTGACAAGAATTTACTAGAAGTTTTAGAGGAACAACCACAAGGTCTTGATCCCGAGTCAGTAAGATCATATATCTTGCAACTCGTGCATGCGATACACTGGTGCCATTCCAATGATGTTATTCATAGAGATATTAAACCAGAGAACTTATTGATTAACATTCGTACCAAGACACTAAAGTTATGCGATTTCGGATTTGCTAGAATTATATCACCGAATAACACCCAAGAGTTAACTGATTACGTCGCAACTAGATGGTACTCACTCTTTCACTTACTATTTCACTCACTCTTTCACTAACACACTTATTCACACATAGGTACCGAGCACCAGAGTTATTACTGGGATCAACATCATATGGATTCGGTGTTGATATGTGGGCTATAGGCTGCATCATGGGTGAAATATCAGATGGTCAACCAATATTCCCTGGTGAGTCCGAGGTAGACCAGCTTTATATCGTGCAAAAGATCATCGGCCCCTTGACAGCGGAGCACGTAGAATTGTTCATGGCAAATCCACGTTTCGCTGGACTCAAGTTTCCTGATATGTCCAAACCAGAAACACTTCAGAAGAAATACATGGGCAAGCTGTCAAAGAGAGCGTTGTCAATCATGAAGTTATTGCTGAGTATGGACCCACACGAGCGCCCTTCAGCTGCAGAGTGCTTGAAAGACACGTATTTCGAAGGAGTAGAGTTACCTGAAGGATCTAATCACAACAGTACCAACTTGCCATCATCTAGATTGAATAATAATAAGTCACTGCACCAGCCGTCAGTTATGTCCACAGCAACTGGCAATAGTAATGCTGAGAACAACAGCCCATCATATAACAATGCACATAATGTATATAAACCAGTTGATAGTAGAGACAAGCTAGATACCCACGAGACAAGTAAGCACGCGTCCCACCAGCCGATTGTATCTAATGGTGACGGTAAACTTGGACTTCATATAACAAATAATGCGCCAAATCCAGTGGTTGGAGGTGATTTGCGCGGTCATTCCATGAATTCAGACAAGGAAAATAACGGAAAACCACTGGAAAATTATCAGAATCTATATGACTCACTTGATGCTACCAGTGGCAACCACGCACCCGGTAACGAGGTGATACAACTGTCTACTCGCTTAGAACGGGACAATGTAGATGATATCTTTAACAGTGACTCTCATTCAGTTAAACCTAGCAATGGACGCAAGGATAAGGAGCAACGCGACCGAATCAAGGAGTTAGATCTTGAAGCGGAAAAAGAAAGAGAAAGACAACGAAAGAAAGAAATTAGTGCATTTAAAGAGTTTAGTACTAAGTTACCCATCAAGCAAACAAGAAGAAACAGAGTTTCCAAGTACCAGTCCGACTCCATCGGTGGCTCGGACACCGTGGATAGCACAATAGGCACCAACAGCTACCATGACACCAGTGCAGCGGGAAGTAACGGAGGTAATCCGCTCAACTTGCATATTAATACCGGATATTTCAACAATCTCAACGACGGCGGCGGCGGCGGTATCTCACTGAATAATCGCCATAGGAATGAACAGCAACAGCATACCACTCATATGCATCAAGGAGTAGGCGCTGCCAACCATTCACGCGGTGGAAGAAACGGTTACGACCCAAGCAGTGGAATGCAAGGTCACGGAGCGAATAGTCACAATGTGGGATTACCGCATCACGCGCAAGTGGAAATGCATGGTATGGCTGATAATTTAAGCAAGATAAGTGTTGGAGGAGGAAATTTTGGATTTAATATGAATTCTCTTCCAACTAACTCTTACCACACCTCGAGTAACCGTCAATACCAACCAACTGTTGGGTCGATGCACCACCAACATCAGCAGCAACAGCATATTCCTGTATCAACTCACTCAATACAACCACAAGTTAATTATTATCACCAGCAACCTGTTTACGGCGTGGTTGGTGCAGGTGCAGGATATGCACTAGCTGATCAGTCACCTAGATTACACTTGGACACTTCTTACAATGTGCACGGATTGAACCACGCAAACTCATTGTCATCATTCGGCATAGGTGTTAGTAACCCATCCGCCCCTTCTGTTGGCAGTAGTATAAGAAGCCGTGGCGGTATGATGCAAGTATCAGGAGGTGTTTCAACTGGTGGAGGTAGAGGAGGAGGTGGTGGTTATGTGCCTTCGTTAGACAACCATCCGCAGTTATCAACAAGTAACAGTAGCATGGCACTTCCCCATGTCCATGGCAACCCAATTCATAGTAGTAATCACAATGACAACCGTTTCAACAGCGTAGGAGGCGGTTATAACAACGGATTTGATAATTCATTGAACCAAACTTGGAATAATTCCAGTGGGATGAACGGCTATATCCCAAGTATTAGTCGCACTGGCACCCTTCCGAATGACAACCGCAACCTGGGACAGGGCAATCCATCGAGACAGCCACTCTCCTTCCAAAATAATAAGTACCGTTAAGTAGACAACCAAAATGTAATTATATACAAACATATCAATATTTGCAGTATCTCTCACTCAAAACGGTTAAGCGCAACTCGAAGCAGGCTGATAGCACCGAGCTTCACAAAACAAAGCAATAAAAAGCTTTTCCTCCGCAATCCAAAGACTAGCAATATCACCACCTCGACGACCAGCATCATCACCATCATTAGCAGCAGGTAGTGCAGTATACAGGACTTGCTCATGGATGTCTGTTCATATGACCATATTCTCTTGATGAGGTTGGCGACATAGTCACTCCCACTGCTCTGGGTCTTGCTGTCAAGAAGGAGCAAGCCGCGATTACATAAAACTTGAAAGAATAAATATAAAAGAAATAAAAAAATCGAATTAAACACGACTAATGCATAGCAGGATGACGGGAAGTAAAGCACATCTGGTCTTACGTACAGCAAAGGTATCATGGATACCAATATTGACATGTAAATAGCTTGCACGAGGGAGACAGCAATAGATAGAAGGGACAGACGATAACCATGAAAATACTGGTGTACAACAGTAATATTGTCAATGAGTGCAAAGGATGATAACTTATCTGTAATAATAAATTCATTCACTGGGATGTTGATAGCATATAACGCGACTATATTAGCTATATAATTATTCTCACTACGATTAACTTTACCGCTTTTCCTTATGCTTATTCCCAATAGCTTTAATATTCCAAGCATATTGATGTTAACGAAGAAGAGTAACCAAAAGGTGGAAGATCTATTCATCCAATACGCATGCAATATACATGATGCGTAGAATATTGTATTGATAATACCTTTACTTAACCCATGATTATGCACCACAGACGCGACACGATCACTTAAACGACCAAGTCTATGCAAAAGAAGATACAACACAATCCCAATCCAATCTTTTACTAGCAATACGAAGAGTAATGTCACAAAGTACCAATCGCTATAAGACAAGAACCCTGCATCGTAGACATTGACTTGCTGAACCAAAAGCAGCACCAGGCTGAGTACAACATACACAAGCGATGTCCACATGCTTACAACACCATCTCGAAAGGTTAAACAGCACCTTTTTCTTCTCTTATTACCATTTTGTAATTCCAATTTCATCTTATCCGGAACTGAACTTATATAGAGATTTACAATGTAATAAGAAGAAAGAAGTATATATACACATGCATATAACTACTAAAATGGCAAATAAATGCCAAGAGTTAACGCTTCGCAAAGTTAATGGTTCCCTAAATTAAGGCTGACATCAACCATCATATAAGATACTTATTAAACCGTTAATACAGTGTAAATCCACCCTTAACTCTCTTTTACAATCTTCCAAATAACCACAGACTTAGTGCATTATAACCAACCGGCCATTCTTGGGAAATCCTTTCAGCTTCCAAAATCTTCAACTTGAGTAGAGATATTCACCCAAAAGAGAGATAATGCTGAGGTTCGTGACCCGCAAGAGCTCGCAAGGGTTGTGCCGAACTTTGGCAACTACTGCTAAGAAGCCATTTGATAAAATACTCATTGCCAATAGAGGAGAAATAGCTTGTAGAGTTATTAAAACAGCAAAAAAATTAGGTATAAAAACTGTTGCAGTATATTCTGATGCCGACGTGTACAGGTAACCGCTCTTATACTTACTTACTTTTCTTCTTATTTACTTGCTTTGTATAGTATGCATGTCCGTATGGCAGACGAGGCATACAATATTGGACCTCCACAATCAAAGGATAGTTATTTACGAATGGATAAAATATTAGATGTTGCCAAGAAAACAGGCGCACAAGGAATACATCCTGGTTATGGATTTTTATCGGAAAACGCAAAGTTTGCTGACATGGTTGAAGCTGCAGGGATTGCCTTTATTGGACCATCAAGTGCACCTATGAATGCTATGGGTGATAAAATTAATAGTAAAAAAATTGCCAAAGAAGCAAATTGCTTTGTAATTCCTGGATACGAAGGAGAGGTTGCAGATGAAGATGCGGCTGCTAGATTAGCGAAGGAAGTAGGTTATCCAGTCATGATTAAAGCATCTGCTGGTGGTGGTGGTAAAGGTATGAGAGTAGCATATAACGAGGCTGAAGTTCGTGAAGGATTTCGTTTGAGTAAATCAGAAGCTTTGTCTTCTTTTGGCGACGACAGAATGTTAATCGAAAGATTCATCGAGGATCCACACCACATTGAGATACAAGTAGTCGCAGATACACATGGTAATGTAATAGCATTTCCTGAAAGAGAATGCTCGGTACAACGTCGTAATCAAAAGGTTGTAGAGGAGTCGCCATCATGCTTGCTCACACCAGCCACACGCAGATTAATGCAGGAGCAAGCTATTGCTTTGTGTAAAAAGGTTGGCTATCGATCCGCGGGTACTGTTGAGATGTTGTGCGATGGAAATCAAAATTTTTATTTCTTAGAAATGAATACAAGATTACAAGTCGAGCACCCAATTACCGAGTTAGTATCGGGAGAGGACTTGGTTGAACACATGTTGCGTATTGCGGCCGGTGAACCACTACCTGCTCGGCTATTAAAGGATGGCGGTCATATACCTTACAACGGATGGGCTATCGAGTCAAGAGTGTACGCAGAGGATCCTTTACGAAATTTCTTGCCTTCCATCGGACCGTTAATCAACTACAAAGAGCCACCAATCTTCAATTCATCCAAGGGGATCGTGCGGATAGATACCGGGGTGTACGAAGGCGGGGTCATCTCTATGTACTATGATCCGATGATCGCCAAGCTATGCACTCATGCCAAGACGAGACTCGAAGCCATCAAGCTGATGGAGGACTCGTTGGATCACTACGTGGTGCATGGTCTTGGAAACAATATTCCATTTCTAAGATCCGTTTATCGCAATAAAAATTTCCGAGATGGCAATTATAGCACCAAGTTTATTGCGCAAGAATATCCCGATGGATTTAAAGGCGTTGAGTTGAAGAAGGTTGAGAAGAGTCAGTTGATAGCCATGGCTGTTGCAGTTCATCAAGAATACATGAAAATGCACGACGAAGGTGATGAGTATGACGACGAGTATGACGACGAATACGAAGAGGAAGAAGGCGACGACAATAGTAATAACGACGAGGTAGATGAGGACGACGTAGATGCCGATGCGGAGTTTGTTGTTGTATTAGACAAGCAAAGCTACGTGGTTAAATTGAATTATGATCAAGACATTGTGGTTAGCATAGAGCAGCTAGGCGGCGAGTCCAACGGCAACGTTGAGTTGCAAGCCATCTCCAGCATCAAGTGGAATAAAGGCTCTCCACTCGCCAAGTTTGGCTTTGATAATGACGAGAAGAAGGTGACAATACAGTATGAAGGTAAGTCCGCAGAAGGCTATCACCTGCGTTTTGCTGGGGCCCAGCATAACGTGATCGTGCGCTCGAAGACGGAGCACGAGATGAGCAAGCACATGCTGGCACCAGAAGTCAAGGATGTTTCCAAGTATTTGTTATGTCCAATGCCTGGGACCCTCATTTCTTGTAGTGTAACACCAGGACAAAAAGTAGAAATTGGTCAACAATTAGCCGTTGTTGAAGCCATGAAAATGCAAAATGTATTGCGCGCATCCAAAGCGGGAGTCGTGAAGTCTGTGAATAGTAAAGCAGGCTCTCATTTGAAGGTGGATCAAGTGATTATTGAATTTGAATCAGAAGAAACGATGAAAGCATAAGTAAAAGAGAGTAGTAGTCCATAGTTTATATATTAATAGAGTCATTTTAAATATACACTTTACAAGTTTACGCTGCTACACTTTGTCATCATGATACAAGAATCGGGTTTTCTTTGGATTAGAATCTGGTCCATATCGTCTGCAATAATCTGCGTCTCCATCAGGAGTCACTTTAGTGGTATTTGATGATAACATTGATTGTATACTTAATGCAACCGCCTGTACAGTTACTGCAGGTGACCAGTTATCATATAGTAAATCGAGACATATGTGACCATTTGTGTAGATATGAGGATGGACTGGCGATTTTGGAATGAACTTAACTATTGGTGACTCATACGGATACTTATCATCAAACTGAATCGACAATGTGAAAACTTCTCCAGCATATAATGTGCCTTCGACTCCTTTGATGACACAATGCCATGTCATGTCATTGATTACACGTAGGTCAATGCCCAGTCCTGGTGCTTCACGCTGAAACTTGATAAGCTCTTTGGCGATTCTAGACTTGGAAGCACTCATGAATTAACGATCAACAAGTATGTATTGTAAACGAGCTTAATTGCCTTGCTTGCAAATACCTATTGATCCTGTCACTCTCCCAATCGTCTTTGTTTTTTGTTCTTTTTCTTTTTCTTTTTTAAAGTTCAAGAAATTCTGCGGGCGGAACAATCCCCAGAAGGACCAGAGAAAGATATTTAATATAAGAAATAAGTTATTTACACCAACAATACTCCATTAATACAACCATCAAGCTCTGGGTTATTCGTGACTTGAGCGTACTTTCCCCATACAACTTTACCAGATTGTGTAACCAAACCTAACTCACTAACATTGACTTCTATGATTGTTCCCTTGGTGATAACTCCCAAGTTGGTATACAAAGAGGAAGAAGGGTTCTTCTTCACACCTAGTATATCCAAGCAAAATGTAGTCTTTAGTTCTGGGTGAGTAATGTGCGCTTTCTTAAATCGTAATCCGGTTGGTCTTATAAATCTCTCATATTTTGGTGCTTTTCTAGTGAACGAGTCTCCTACGAAGGTGACCTTCGTAATCATTCTCTTCCAACTTTTATTCTTGCGTTTACCTGACTTCATTTGACGGAACATTTCATCATCAGCAATAGGTTTAACCTTTGGTATTGGTACTGACCACTTACCAGCTTTCTCTTTTCTTTTTTGTTTTACTGTATTTGATAGGATTTTAGCTCGTGATACTCCTTCTCTATCAAGTAAATAGGCAGGAACAGCACCATCATTATCATTATCATCATTCTTATGTTTATTAGATCCTTCCTCTTGCATTGCGATTGTCTTTCTCATGGCAGCTTTTTCTTTAAATCTTTTTTGATTGAATTGTTTTGCTCTTAAACCAAATGATTTTTGAGCGAATTCTGATACTTTATGAACTTCACGAGCTTCACGTTTTCGTTCACGTTCAGCTTTATCCATTCGAACGCCGAAGCGTTTTTTATGTCTTTCCATATGCTCATGTTGTGGCTATAATTGTAACAAGAAATTAGTATTGATGCGTAAATAAAGATTAAAAGTAAAGGTTCACAGAGAAAGCATAGATGTGTACTCATAAGCAACACCTAATTATTGCCTATTTCAGTTCAAGTATGTTTCAAACTAGGATGAATTATCGTGCTCGCAAGAACACAAAGAAACATAAGTTTGAAATAATAAGTGAAAGTCGCACGAGTTGGGGTGTCATAAAGGATAGCAACATAAGGAGATTCTGACTACTTACCATTTTTCTTTGAGTCACAAGTCCAAACCAGTCTAGATGGATTAAGAAATGGTTATTATTTGCTCATCATCATTTAAAATTAACCGGTGAGGAGCCAGGACCAATTAATAAGATGTCGCTATTGGTACAAGAGGTTGTAGGTGGCGAAGAGGGCCGTCTTATGTCAGGGTTGAGTTTGATTGTCAATCTGTTTGTTTAGTTATCATTGAAATAATAACAGTGGGCGCGATTACAATCACATTTAATAGTCTCTTCGTTCAGTTCATAGCAGCTTGTCATAGTGTTATATCACATGAATATATCCCAACACTAAATGTATACTTCACCGTCATTCTATGAATATGTTTGCTTGTTTATTAGATAAATAACTATTGAATACCATATATAATATATAGTTATCAGTTTAGTAGGAAAGGAGGAACTCGTTTACTCGACTCTGAAAATACCGCAAAAAACATATATATTTGCTTGCGACGCAGCAAGGTACGGTAAGAGTACTCGCGCCAAGACAATGAAGAAGATTGGCTCGAAGAAAAGCCGGCAAGATGACTCAGACGATTCTGATGATCCAATGGAACAAGTCTATTGTCTAGCTTGCAAACTTGATCAGGATGAAGATAAGACTCTACTATGCGATGGCTGCGATGGAGCGTATCATTTATATTGCTTAGATCCTCCATTGAAAAAACTTCCTGATGGAGATTGGTACTGTACGTTTTGTACTAAAGCTCGTGATGCGCGTAAACAGCAACAACAAACAAAAATTGTGAAGAAGAAAGTTTCTACAGATGAACATTACGAAGACGATAATGATTCTCCAGCAGTTGAAAAGAAGAAAGAGAAAAAGATAACTAAGATTAATAATGAGCATGTTTCTCGCAACAAAGTAGCAGATCATCTTCCGAAGCAAGTTGAAAGTCAAACACGCATTCCTTCTGACATAGTTCCACCGACGAATCTATCACGAATGAATAGTGCCAAAGCACCAGATGACAAATCAAATATAACAATTGCGCCTCCAACAATTATGCCTCCGCCATTAATGCCTCCTCCTACCGTGGGCATTAGCAGTAGAGTTAATAGTATTAGTGGCAGATCTATCTCAAGCGAAAAGATCAATAACGCGGCTGTGAACGCCGAATGGACTCAAACCATGCATAGTTCAATTCAAAACAACAAACTGCTCTCTCACGCCAGACTGCACCTCATTGAAGATGGCGAAATTATCAATATAAACATCGCAGATCAAGGAATATTATGTAAATGGGGTTCATATTTACATATTTTGGAAAAAGATTACACTTCTCGCACTGCAACAGCGACGATGAACCCATTTGCTGTCTATGACGATGACGGAAACGAACTCGAAGATCCCGTTAATAGCTACGATGTAGCAGATAAAGAAGTTGTGACAGAAAGCGATTTATCTTGGTGGGGTATTCGATCAGAGCCGTTGTTATTGACTGTACTCAATAGCAAGAAGGATAAGAGCAAGGATATCACGGGCAAAACACTTTCACCGGATAAGAATCCTAACGATTCTAGTGCCAAAGAAAAGGGTAACGAGACACATAAAGAGAGATCGAAAGATAAGAATAAAGCAGGAAAAAGCAGCTCAGTCTGCTCGTTCTTTGGGACGAAAGCGGGTTGTCGCAAGGGAGACTCGTGTCCATTCACACACAATTCGAATGCTGCAGCTAGTGTCCCTAACAGGACGGAGGACGTGGGTGCAGGAAAACAAAAATCCAACGTTAACACTACTAATAATGCAAATAATACAAGGGTGGCAGATAGAAGCAGAGCAAGTAGGAGTAGAAGTAGAAGCAGGGAGAGGAAGCGAGTAGATTCTCGCAACATAGATAAAGGCGGTGACAGAAATGACAAATATGGCAGGGACTCGGGTCGAAATGACGCGAGGCATGACAAGTATGGCAGGGACTCGGGTCACAACAACGATAGAAGTGATAAATACAAAGATTCTGGCCGTAACGACGCAAGGAATGACAAATATAGCAGGGACTCAGGTCACGGCAATGATAGTTACAGTAGAGACTACGATCGTAGTTACGATAGGAATGGTAGCTACAACTATGATCGCGATGGCGACAGAAATGGTAGCTATAACTATGATCGCGATGGCGACAAGTACAGTAATGGTCGAAGCGATGGCAAGCATGGTGATAAGTACGGTAGAGACTCAGGTCGTAATGAAGGAAGAAGTGATAGATACAGCAGAGATGATCGGAAGGATGATAGAAATGACAAGTACAACAGACACTCCGATGAACGAGAAGATAGGTACAACAGAGACTATGATCGCGATGACGATAGGGGCGATAGATACAGTCGAGACAATAGAAGTGATAAATATAGTAGAGACGCGGGTCGTGGTGATGGTAGAAATGACAAGTACAACAGGGACTACGATCGCGGTGATAATAGGGATGATAGGTACAGTGACAAATACAGAAATAGAGCCAACCACAGTTCATATTAACGGAAGAATGTGGAAGCTACTGAGAAGCAGACTTATATGTACAATTGTGTATAATATCAATATAGTTTCAAAACATGTTTTATTTCGCAAAAGATTGGGCAAATAAATATTCTTCGACTTTGATCAAAAATAGCGGCGAATCGATAGGAGAATCCGCACTATAACTGTACAAAGGATTTCTAGTAACACATTCAACATATATATTTGAGTATATATATTTTAATGCTTCATAAAGATCAGGTGTTTCGACATCAGTATTCAGCACAAATACCATTCCAGACGCGCTTTGGAAGTGATGCAATGTATATGTATCCGTCTTGACCATATGCAACCCCTCACTAGGTCCAAGCGGAGAAAGCTTTGCAGTGAGATCCTTCAATGAGAACAACATACCATAAACTAGTTTCTGCTCCTCAGCAACGTCATCTGCCAACGTGTTTAAAGTGCGATTCCACTCCTTGTAAAATAGACACTTGCCCTTGCGGTTATAAATGTACATGTTGAACAGCATCGTAGCTGGGTGCCTCGATACCTACTATCAATTTGCTATCAAAAAGGTAAAGAAAATTTTGGATCCGCCGGTACTTGGTAGTTTTTTAAATACGTTAGTTGTTAATGATTTTGTAACTACTAATTTTAGAGTCGCCAACTTTATGCTTGCAACTAAGCTTTGTATCTATTCCTCCGGTATTTCCTCTTCAACAAGCTAAAAGTGTGACGATGCCTCCATGGGTTTTGTTATATGACAGAGCCGACTATATTCAATAGCTTTGAGATTTTATTCTATCGTTTTAAGTTACTTCTAAGAACTTTTTTTGTTTTCAAATAGTATCGGCCTACCTATGTAGGGGAGCCTCAAAAAACTCAAAACTTGTTAGAATATATTAGTTTGCTTCCGCAGGCCACCTTATATCCAGAGGAAAGCGTCTAGAGGAAAGCTTTGAAACACAAGGATGATTGGCTCATTACGCGGTAAAGCCAAGGGTGGATCAGTACTCGACGAGCTTATTGATTATGATGATTTGAAAGAGGGAAAAATTGAAGATGAAACAGAAGATGTGGTGAATGATGAGACATTCGGGAGTTTTGGCGACTTTAATCCAGCTGAATTACCCGATTTTTTTGCTAAAACTGATTTAAATTTAGGTTCATTAGAGGATAGTCTAGAAGATTTAAATGTAAAAGACGAGATCGAGACATCGCCTCAACTACCCCAGGGTGTTACAGTGCACCAAGTGCCACCACAATCAGTTACTACGTTACCAGAGAATAAGAACAAACCAAGACAAATGACCATGACGGAATTAGTTAGTAGTGGTAATAATAATAGTAATAATAGTAGTAATAATGCTCAACAAAATAATCAATCAGCTACTCCTAATGGTGCTCCTCAATTTCCACGTGGTGCTATCCCGCAACAAATGTATCAATATGCGTTACCTGGACAATATGCAATGCCTGGACCTAATGGGATGCCAATGCCAATGCCTATGCCTATGATGATGCCTGGACCTAATGGAATGCCTGTGCCTATGATGATGATGCCTGGACCTAATGGAATGCCAGTACCCATGCCTATGCCCATGATGGCACCTGGACCTAATGGAATGCCTGGAATGATGCCATATCCGATGATGATGCCACCTATGATGCCTCCTCGTGGTATGCCAATGCAACCACCTGCTCAAAATAACAGTAACTCAACAGGTTCTGAGAATGCTGATGTAATTAGTAATCCATGGGACAAGAAACCATCGACGAAGCAATCGCAGGCACCACCTGTGCAAAAGGCAGCAAAAGGAGAAATGATGAATGCATCTGAAGTTAGATATGTAGTAAGCAAGGTGCTGCAACCGTTGGAAACTGATGATCCATTCTCTGATGATTATTATTTTTTACAAACAAAAATAAAGAAGAATAACATATTGCAAGAGGCGGCAATGAAGGAGAAGAAAGAGGTGCCTCCCCCAATCTACGTCCCTTCTCCTGCTTGGAAGGACACCAAAGAGCGCATTCGTAGTCAAATGGAGGACACAAAAAGTAAACAAAGTAGCAAGACTCGTGAGTGGGAAGAGAGAGAAGGTGTGTTGGGACATACACAAAAATCTGATATTAATCGCCCCAAAGAGATTTTATCGGTTCCTACCTTGCGGGATATAGAGAACAAAGCAGAGGATGATGAAAGCATAAAAATTCCTTTTACATCTCGTTTGTGGTCCATGAGACAGGCTGTGCAGAGTGGCTATGATGCCTTGTACACGGTACAAGAACTTCATCACTTACTAAAAACTCCTGCTTTCTCGTCGAATCCACAAGCTTGCTCTGAAATAATGTTTGAAGTTGAGCGTGCTATATCATTGTTATCCCAGTCAGTAGGTATAAGAGCAGCTGTTGCCGGTCCACCTGCAATAGCAGGTGGAAGTGCTCCATCATCACAAGAAGTTACATTAGAAGGTGGTTTAGTTGCAGCAATCTTACAAACAGCAAAAGGTAAGAAACTAATGAGTCGAGCTATCAAGCTATTGGTCCCCGATCACCGTTGGGCGCTTCTACCGGTTATATTAGCCCGATTATTTCAAACACCAATCAAAGAACAATCAGATGAAGAACAAAAAATTGAACAAACTTTATTGAAGATACTTATTGATTTCGTTCAACATTCACATGTGTACCAACAGGAGCAACAAGCTGCTGCTGCCGCCGGTACCACTGCAAATTTTACGTTAGTATTACTCTCAAATCTTCGTCAATGCGTCAAGAGTGTGATGGTTTCACAAATGGAAAAAAGTAAGTTAAAAAATACTTTATTATCAGCTCGAAGTAGAGCAGAAGTCATGCACGTAATTGTTCAAATCGGTGACAAGGTAGCCAAGGATACCGACAGCTCCAAGAGCTCGGAGTGGGTCGCAATACGCGAGGCTTTCATGTCGTTACTGGATAGTTAATTATTGTTACATGTAACCAGATTATTTATATTATTTACAATTTTTATTTTGTTTTTCTTTTGCTTTTAAATGGAAATCTTATTAGTGCTAATAACAAGTTGATTCCCAATAATATTGATGACATTTGCTCAAATTTGCATTTATCACTGTTGTATGACTTACTCACACAGTCGTTATATAGTAAGTAGTCAGTGCATGTAGCACCTATCATTAATATTGTTGCCAGAGATGCCCCAATAAAAGTTAAATTACGAAACCCAGCAACATCACCAAGAATACTGACGCAAAATAAGAAGCAGATTATCAACTCACTCCATCCCACCACAGTCTGGAAGATTACAGGGTTTATCGGCATGCTGTCATAGTCGATCCCGAGATACTTCTGCAAAGAATTTTGCCATAGAGGAGTATATTTACTACGAAACATATTACTATCGAGCAATTGTGAGCATAATATAAGGAGTAATAGTGATAGTAATGATAACTTTACCTTAATTCACGATGATGATCCGCATCAATATTAGGTGATAATTTGGCGTATCCGAATAAACCAAAGACAAATACCAGCAGCAGCTTCGCTGCAAACTCGACTAGTGAAAGCACTGACATTAGACGGCTCTGATGCTTCGACCACAGACAAATGACGCCTCCAGGGATGATTCTTCAAATTTCTTCTAGAAGTTCTAGACTAGAACTTCTTGATGGAGTCCATTCCACACCAAAAAAATTGAAAGTAAGAGAAAGGAAAAGGGAGGAAGGTGCAGGGATGACCCCGTAGGTGGTTTAAAGAGACTAGAGTCAGGCATACGAGTATATTTAGCTTTTTGGTTCAATTTGCTTGACAACGGTAGGAAATGTCTGAGCGAGTCGTGAGTACTTCACAGAAATCCAATAACATGCTGGTGAAGGTAAATGAGTATTCGGTATTGTCTAGATTAGGCGCTGGATCATATGGTACTGTGTTTTTAGTAGAAAATAATGTTACAAAAGAGAAATTTGCGATGAAATGTATGGCTAAGAAGAATCCAAAGACATTAACAATGACAAGGATCAGGAGAGATTCCAGTATATCCCCTCATGGCAGTTGCCGTAAAGAGATTGCAATATTGAAGCGATTGAACCATCCAAATATTGCCAAGTTATATGAATGTATAACTGATGATGCAGCGCAAAGTATTTATCTAATCTTGAATTATGTCACCGGTGGTGCTATTATGATTTGTGATAACAGTGTGCCGATGGACCCTTTAGTAGGACCAAGGTTCATATCACCAATTATTAAATCTGTGTGCGGTGAAGCCACTATTTTTAAATATGCTCATCAAATCGTAAATGCCATGGAGTATGTGCACAGTCAAGGAATAGCTCATCGGGACATCAAACCAGATAACATATTAATAGATTTACACGGTAATTTACAAATTGTAGATTTTGGTGTTAGTACTCTTCACGATTCTAGCAACAGCAGTTGTGTCGACACAGTAGGCACGCATCACTTCTGGGCGCCAGAAATGATCTTACTCGACGACGAAGAAGATGAAATAATTTTTGATCCGTTTATAGCGGATGTATGGGCGGTTGGAGTGGTTGTACATATCTTGAAGTATGGAATCCTTCCGTTTTATGGCGAGCTCGCAACGGATATATTCCGAGCAATTCGAACGAATGAACCGGCGAAACCAAAGAATGATTCAACTCGTTTATCACCTAATTTCCAGTCGTTTCTCTCTAATATACTCACAAAGGATCCTAAGAAACGGCCGTCATTCTCTGCATTGCACCAGTGTCCCTGGTTTGAAGAGAACGACGCAACTAACGTGAGGAACGACATTATTCAGCTGGATCACAACGACATCATGCACGCCTTCTCCAGCAGCACAGTACGCATGCAAGATACAATTTCTCAAATTTCAGTGTCTAATAAACTAAAAAAATGGAAAGATATAGCGGCATCAAAGGTGAAGGAGAACACAGAGACGTTGATCAAATCAGAAAATGAACGGCTGTCTCGACGTCGAGAGAGTTATGTATCCAAGACTACTAGTGTGGATGAAGATACAGCAAGTACATCCGCTTCTGTCAAAAGGAATATAACGAAGAACGAGTTGCAACAAAACGCATGCACTACCTGTACAATAACATGACATAATACTTACAGCTTATATACTTATACTTTCCTCTTGCACTAGTAAGACTTTTTCCTTGTGGAAGATTTCTTTTTCTTCTTCTTGCCGATAATATCATCGATATTCAAGTGCTCGTCGGAGCTGACCATCTTCTTCAACGTCTCACTCATCAATTGATAGTCTGGATCGTTTCCCCAGGCCTTGCCGAATGCAACGGGCTGGTAGTCATCAAACATGTCTTTCAACTGCTCATGATTACGCTTTTGAACAGCAAATAGTGTTTCAGCTGCTTTTTCAGCGACTAAACCGCCTTGTTCCTTCACTCGCTCATACTCCAACTCAAGTTGCATCTCTTCTATTCTACAACCGTCTAAAAAATTAAATATTTCTGTTCTTAATTTGACTTTCTCTTCAAAACCAGGAATCTCCTTTTTAGTCATTAATTGAACTTCTGGTGGACCTTTCTTAGTACCTGAGCTCATCTTTTGTATTGCTTTGATTTGTGCCATTAAGTCAGCATCAACATCAGCTTCAAACTCTTCATCAGCATAATCATTAAATTCTAATCTTTCATTACTTTGTTTCGTTAGATTCATTTGACGCATAACATTGTGATCGACTTCAGCATCTTCTAATTCATTCTCTCCTTCAATTAATCCAATATTTGCAATTTCTTGATCATAATTCTCCAATGCATCACGTTGCATCTTTGTTGCGGCATTTCTCTCAGCTAAAAATTCATCTAATGCTCGAGAAATGTCTTCAGAATCCTGCTTCAATCTACGCGCCACACGATCATTCTCCAACTCTAATTGGGAGCCCCCATAACTCTCAAAAGTCTCCATTTCCAACTACTTCTAACTTTGATAACGGGTTTCTCGCCGACTTAAAAAGGGATTAGCATGAAGTTGCCGTTGTTAAATGTAACGACAATTACCTAGTTACAACAGATAAAATAGATAGATATGTTCAAAATAGAAGTTACAAAGTAAGTTGATAGCTACTGCAATGAATATTTCTGCACCTAGTGAAATGATATAAATATCCGAGATGCTATATCAGTACTTACCAATGCCTGTACGGTTTACATTTCGTGTGCCCAAAGCTTGTTAATACACACAAATGCAACACTTAATTAGTACTTTTATAGTTCCATCGCCAATTGTATGACCCGAGTATAAATTTATTCACCCAAGATTGGCAAGGCAAGGTATCTGAAAGTAAGGAAGTAAAGTAGTCTGCTTGTGAAGAAGG
>JACCDO011959672.1_pt1 | contig 42623 bp, 26 predicted proteins | sample 7446101 | NCBI WGS metagenome assembly JACCDO01 (sample SAMN15323440, study PRJNA562643) | freshwater metagenome | isolation source: river surface water | place: USA:Blue River Watershed | collected 2017-08-16 | reverse complement strand
TATTTGCTCCAGATTCATTTGCAGCCGATAAACTTTGTTGGAAATCCAATGCAGCTTGAATAGTTTCCTTTCGTGCTTCATCGTTGTTGTCCATTTAATATGACGCTATATAATGTTATTTTTACGTACCCTTTTATTGGCACGCCTTTCTGTGACCCCACTGGGTCAACGTGAAGTCTCTCCTAAGATCGAAGATGTTTCCAACATTGTATTGTATTCGTCCAAAAGTATATATTAAAGTGCAATGTGCTAACTACCTCCGACGAGGGTTTAGGTAAAGGATACAAACATACTCTTGTCCATGTTCTAACCCTTTTATTTTGTCATGTTTTATTTTATATATATGTATTTTTAATCCCTATTGTGACACCGATATAATGAATGAAAAAGATATATTTTTACTCCTTTTAATGCAAAAAAACTGTTAAAACCTATATATTAAAAGTTTTTTTCAAGGTAATTCAACTTGTTAGAACTTGTCATTTTTCTATAGTTTATAATTAATTTTACATTCTATTAAATAAATTTACTTATTTTTTCCAGCAATAAATTTTTGATAATTACATTGCTTACTTCTGGTTAGTATTGCGTAGGTAACTTTCAGAACATATATATTTTAAAAAACGGTGCTTGTGCGCCCGATGACTGTCGTCATGAAGAATGAGTAATTGGAAATAGTAATTTAATTATTTAGATTCGATTATCTTGTTACTAATTATACGCAGTAACCTTGCTATCATTTTATTTCAGTTATTAATGTATAAAAATCTTCGTTTTCTACGTCTTTTTCTGGTCTATGGTCCTTTAACCTGAGTCCTGAAATGAAAAAACGGTGGAAAAAAATACTCGCCCAAAAAATTGAGTGAGTGACAAAGTAAACTCAAAACAATAATATAAATTCTACAAAACAAATAAGGCTTCAAATGGCAGATAAGAAATCAGCTGCAGCAGCATCTCAAGAGAAAGGTAAATCAAGAATTCCTAAAAATCCTGAAGCAGAGGCAAAAAATTATGAACAAACATGTAAAACTGAAACAGAAGCACCACATAAATGGAATGAAACATGGGGACAATTATTCTTTAAAGGAGTTCCATTTGAATATCCAGAAAGAATAGCACATTTAGAGAATGAATTGAAACAACTAGGAGGAAATAATCCACCACCTAAGTTTGGTACAGGTGAACGTTTTAAAGATGCAACATTAGTTGATTTCAGACGCAAGAAAATGTTTAGGGATCCTAGTGAAGAATAAGAGAATAATTTAATTTAATTTCAATTCTATGCTCCAAATTTATATATTTATATTTATATTAATTGTACATAAAAAAATAAATTGACATAATAATTATATACTTGTATGTTTATTAAAATAAATTAAAAAATTCATTATCAAATTTATCTAATTCATTCTCTTTAAAAATATTTCCAGTGTCTACACTACCAACAATATCAATAGGAAATTTAATAGTATTTAATATTTCCCAATTATTTGAGTCTGAATTAAAAATATTACCACTAAATAATTCATCATTTTTTATCTCATCAGAACTTTTATATCCATTACGATTATCATTTTTCATTGTCAAAATTGAATTAATAAATTTTCTTGTCAATTCATTAGTTTTATTAGTATATTTTAATGATCCATCACGATAATTAGTAATAGCTTTAAATACTGTTGTTTCATCAGTATCAACACTACCAAATGGATTGTTACATTCAAATATTTCATAAACAATAACACCATAAGCCCAAATATCAGCTGAATAATCATATCCTTGACTACCAATTATTTCTGGTGCAAAGTATAAAGGATCACCAATTATTGTATAAGATTTTGATCCATCCATTTTTTTGGCATATCTTAAATCACATATTTTAGGTACACCTTCATTCGTAATATAAATTGAAGATGGATTTAAATATCTATTCAATAAACCATTTTCATGTAAAACGTTTAATCCATTATAAATTCCCATACAATAGTATACTTTCATATCATTCGTAATATTGGAGTCAGTAGCATATATAATTGATGCTAAATCACAGTTAAATATATCATTGTATGTTAACATTAAAATTTTTGAATCCTGAAATATACTATCAAAACTTGGAATGAATAAACTCTTATCCTTTAATGCAGTTAAATATGTCTTTTCGTTTAATAAACCTTTGTCAACTTTAGCTTTCGATGCATTAATTTTAGCTATTACCTTCACACAACAGGATTTATTATTTTTATTACTCATCTTGAAATTACCAATATATCCAAAATCGCCTAAAGAAATAATTGCACTTTCTAATACAAAATCTTTTCGGGAAGTAGATTCTTTTGTTAATTTTTGATCAATTGATGAAAATAAAGAATTCTTTCTTATTAACGACATTCTTTTAGTATCCATTCTCTCTTTAACATATTTTTCTTTTAATGATACTAATGCTTTTTCTCCTAATACTTCAAGGTATGCTTTCAGTGGTAAGCATGCACATTTAGTTTTAGATTCTGATGTACATATTGCTTCACGAAAGTGTGAACCAATTTCAAAACTAATAATATAAGTATTTTTATCTCTTACTTGTTTTTCACCTTTATCGTTCATAGGAATTAATGTGATACTACCTTCAAGAATAACTAATACTGTCCAATACATTTTGTCAGAACTAGTAACAATATCACCATTATTAAATGTTTCTTCTGTGCAAGTTTCGCTAATTCTTTGTAATGAAGTGATTGATACATTTTTAAATGCGCTAACACCTTGAAATACTTTTAATAGACCTTGTGTTTGTTTTTTCATTAAGACGGCTCTAAATGCTTGTCTACCAATAACCCATAATGAACCATTAGTTTTTGCTTTAATACTTGCTGCTCTAGGTTTACCATACATTAATGATAATTCACCAAATGCTGCACCAATATTAGTATAAGTAAATACAATTTGATTTACACCATTTTCATCTTTTTTATGGACTGTAAATTCACCTTGATCAATAAGATACATACAATCACCAACATCACCTTCTTTAATTATTAGATCACCAGCTTGAACATTCTTTAATGTCATAACTTGAAATATTTGAGATTTTTGTGCTGGTGATAAATGTTGAAACATAAAATTTGCCTTAATCATTTCAGATATTCTTGCAATTTCTTCGGATGATTTTGGTGTACTATTGGCAGTAATATCAAAATTATTATCTTTTTCATCTTCGGCCCAATTTTCTGATACAACTTGTCTTTTAGCCTTACTTAATACTCTACGAACAGGTTTACTTACTGTTTCGTTAACTTTTCTATTCTCAATTGGGGTTATTATATCTACTTTTTGTTTAAAGTTGTCAAAATTAACAACAATAATACTAATATCATCAGTACGTTCATCATATGTTAACCATAACCTATATGATTCTTGTACAATATGTTTAGCGGCTTCTAAGGGACTTGAAAATTTTGATATGATATCAACAACTGCTTGTGATGTTAAAAATTCGAATACACCATCGGATGCTATTACACAAAATTTATCATTTGGACTTAATTTCCATGTTAATAATTCAGGTTCAGCATTTACACCAACATCTTCCGCAACAGAATCACCAATTGATCTTGTAAATGCGCATCCAGGTCTTTCTAATGAGGAATCCCATACTCTTGGTGGGTTACCAGATTCATCAATAAAATCACCAGTTTCAGCGCCCCAATTTTCATGAATTGGCTCATTTCCTTCAATTTGTTCTAATGTCATTATTCTAGCGCCTTCTTTCTTTAATCTTTCTCTTTCATCTTGTCTAAAAGGTGTTTGATCATCAGATAATGGTGCATATTTTAATTTGCCATCTATTTCAGTAGCAATAATTGCTCTAGAATCGCCAACATTTGCAACAAATAAACTATCACCGTGTACTATAACTGATATACCTGTTGTCCCAGATAAAGAATCATCTATATTTGACTTATGCAATGCTTTATTACACCTCGTAAATGCTTTGGAGTAAATTTTTTCAAGATGTTGTCCATCTAATGCATTCAAACCCCCAGCTGCTTGAATTTCTTTTTCTAAAAAGTGTGGGACATTATTTGCTGCATAATAGGAACAATAATCACCATATTCACCATGTCCATCAAATATGCCAAATAAATGATTATTATTATCCTTTAATAATCCTTCGCATATTACATAACTGTCTTGATTTGCTTTTCCCATTGCATTAGGATAATAACCTCTTTGTGATACATAACAATACCGTAATGAATAATCATATGATTTCCCTCCTGTTATCTCTAATTTCTTTACTTCGTTACAATGATCTAGACGAATATGCGGACATTTTTCATTTATAATTTTTTTAATACTCCAACTTTCTACATCATCTTTAGATTTTTTACTACTACTATTCTCATCACCTTTCGCATTAATCTGTGCTTTGGTTGATTGTGGCTTCGATTTACTAGCACCACCACCCATTTGATACTGCAGTAAATAGTGCTCGACGTACTCTCCCTCCAATTCTTGGGATAGTTTTACTCCGGGTTCCTAAGTCAGTTACCGTCTGCCGACTCATCAAGGTAGGGTTAGGATCTTATTCCTTTATTAAATTAATGAGGATGAAAAAAAGTGGGCAATTATATGGCCAGCTGGTTGTTTTACTTTTCCGCTATTCCTTCCTATTTCTTAGCTTTGATAAAGTTACAATTTATTGTCATTTTTTATGATAACCGGAAAAGTTGGCGATAACTTCATTTGAAAAAAAAATTACAAAATGCAAATGCATTTATTGTTTAACAGCAACCTCAATCAGCATTTACGATGATGTATACAATAACATTGATTTTATTGCTAGTTTTAGTTTTACCAACTTATTTGTATTCATTCAAGCACCAAAGGAAGCATAAGTTTCGTTTTATAAATTTTCATATGAAAATAGAGAATGAAATAATGGTACACAGTGATAAAGTTGTGGCTTTGTTTGATAAAAATAAATATAGTTTTTTTAAAAATAAACCAAGTAATAAATACGATGTTGAATGGCATGAGGTTTTTGATCATGTAAGTGAAAGATTGCAATGGGAATCAGTCAATAAAGCCAATCAATCATCATTAGATAATATATTTAAATTTTTACCAGTTCAATCATTGAACAGTGATTATTTATTCAATAATAGTATTTTTTTACTTATCAATGTTCACCATGATTACGATAAAAATGTAATTGACTTTTTACAAAATCAAATTAATACAAAATCTATAATAAGTTATAATTCATCAGATGAATTATCAAAGTATGAGTTTTATAATGAATATAGCATAAGGAAAAGTAATTTTTTCAAGAGTTATATAAATAAGTTACTTAAAAATAGGGCCTACGAAGACGAAACTATGTTGAATGTTGTAAAGGATTTATATTATCGTAAAAGTTTTGATGATTTAGTTTTTATGATAATGATATTAATTAATAACTTTATAAAACCGATAAAATCTGTTATTTCGGTTACGAGTACGGCATCAACAACAATCGATCAAGTAAAATGTATGACAAGTAAATGTCAAAAAGAATTAATTTCTTGTTTAAAAGATGAATCCTGTCGTAAGGCATTAAATTGTTTAAATGGATGTAAAGGTAATGATCAAGTATGCAGTTATAAATGTATTACAAGTTATGAATCTAAAATTTTTCAAAATTTTGCGTATTGCATTTTACAAAAAAATAACTGTATGGAAAATAGTGCATTAATACCTGTTTATCCGAATCCTATACCATTACAAACGTTTAGACATCAACAAGTAACCTGGGATATTGCAGATAATATATTTATAGGATATTTAAAATTTGGTAATAATAATTTAATAAGTAATAATGCGTTAGATTGGAGCTGGAAAGTCGTTTGTGGTGTAAACGCAGCTTATGATTGCTTTTCATGTCAACATCAAATTTTCTATAAAGACAAAGGTGGTCATTTTTGGTATGATCCTGTGTTTAAGGTAGAAACTTTGGATAATAAAGAAGTTTGGAGACGAAGGCATTATCGTGTTATTCGTGATTCTAAAAGTTTGCCTGGAACATATTATTTTTCTGTCCTAGATAATGGTGTCAAAAGTAATGAATGGTGGAAAATTATTGATGCTGATGATGACTTACAGTGGGCTGTATTTTATTATTCTGGTGCTGCATCTGCAGCTGGCACTAGTTATTCGGGGGCATTAATTGTGACTAAAGATGGCAACTGGCCAAATATGAATGATGAAACCTATAAAAGAATCCAAAATGCGATGAGTAACTGTGGAATAAAGTTATGGGAGATGTATCCCGTTGATAATACTAATTGTGATGAAAATTGTTCTGCGGGAAAGCCGCCATTAGGTATTAAATCCAAGATTAATGTTAACGATGACGATGCCAATATCAATAATGATGACTGTAATACTTGTGATTTGTAATTTTGTTTATAAAAGTCAAAAATTAAATTTTATCACAATATTTACAAACAATCAAACATGAAAACATATTAATTACTTAACTTTGAATAAGGTCTGCAGTAGCTAGTATTCTTAAAATCGCTTTCTTTGATCTACACAATACTTTACAATGACCAATATATTGAAGCCATTTGTCGGATGCATAGCCTTTTAATGAAAAGCTGTGCACAAATGCATACTCTGGTAAATAGGAATCCGGAAATTTTATTAAGAATACTTTAAGAGTATAAAAAAATGTCTCAATTGAATCATGCATTCTTTGTGTTACTATAATTAGGAAAGTAAGCGAGTAGTATATTATGATGTTATATAGAAATTGTACCTGTAGTACTAGATAATAATCTTAATACTTTGTGGGCTAGTTGTAACACATTATCAATATATGATTGAACACGAACATTCAAATTGTATGCTTCTTCTTTCAAAAACTCGTATTTAATCGTACCAATCATTCGTTTAATTGTTTCAATCCATGAAGGGAATCTACCTAATATCTCTTGTACACCATTGATGTTTGTAAGCCATATCAAATCTGCTATTTTTGGTATTAACACTAATTTATTTAGATTCCATACAACATTTCCAACGACCAATTTCTTATCTGGTTGCATTACAGTTGATAAAACTGGTGTAGGTGGATTTCGGCATATTTCATTAGACATATCACTGATGTAGTAAGTGCTGTTGCATACATAGTTAACTAAACCGTTAAATAATGGTTTATTTACTAATAATGCGAAGTCTGCGGATAATATCAATAATAACTCTTTCGTATTCAATGATTTCTTATGAGCATGCACATACAATATATAGTAAGCATAATTATACCACATGTTATAACTTGAATTATCGCCATGAAAATACAATAATTTTTGAATTGTATTACTATAAAAAAATAAACTTTTGGCATCTACTTTTATCAGCTCTGACATAAATTTAACAAAATTTCCATTTGTCGGAGCAATAGCAATTTCATACAATGATAAAAATAAAGTTGGAATAATGCCATTATTGCTAGCTTTTTTACTTTTCAGTTTTGTAATTAATGGCGCGCCAATTCCATGACCAAATTGTTCTAATTTATCCTTTAAGATCTCGTATGTAATATCGGTAGTAAATGATTCTTTCGCTACATCAATTGTAAATATCGTTTCACCCTCAAGATAAGACATATATTCATTAATTATCACATCAATGTAGTGTATGTAACTTTGATAATCTAATAAACTGCACAAATCATCCATAATCATTCTTGAATGACTGTCCTTAGAAATTCGTTGGAAAAGAGTACTACTTTTTCGAAGTAGTAACTTATTATTATTAACGATGATATTGGTACATTGACTAGTGTGACTACCATTGATCATTTCAATGTGTGCTGGTTTACGCAATACAGCAATGGATAAATTGGTAACATTTTCATTTAAAATAGTAAAATGATTCAATTTTCCGCTTTTTGCTAAATCAAAAATACCACATAATTGAGCAAACTTATGTATTGTGTAACTAATATTACAGTCAAAGTTGGTAAATATCATAATAATGCATTTATTAAGAAATTCAGAAACAGATACTGTTTCGGTTCTCTTTATCGATACAATATTAAGCGCTTGTTTCTGCAGTTCTATAACATTTACTGCGTCTGGATTCACAAAAAAATTAAAAATGGCAACAAAAAGTGAATCTTTATCTGCCTTGTTAATTAAATGTGACGTAAAGGATGTCAATGCGAAGTTAATCTGATTGGTCATATCACTAATCTTATCAGCGATAACAATATCATTTTCAAAATATATATTATTTCGTGCAAGTATATATGCTGTCTCATTTAATGATAATAAAACTAAAATCATAAATTGGGTAATATTAACATCCGCAGAGCCTTCACCAAAATGAAATAATTTGTTGAATAATTCTTCGCCAGTATTCAATTCGCTTTTAGTAATTTTACTTTTAATTGCATCTAATACCGCAATAATATGAGCACATCCAGTTAAGCCGCTTCTGTCATTTCCAATTAATTTGTTTGTATATTCCATGTTAGGTTGCTCTTGAATGCTAGGTAATATAAAACTTTGTGAAACATCGTAACACAATAACAATAAATTTTCCATAATGATAGTTTTAGATGTATCCCATAACACTTCAATCGATGGTGCTACATTATTTTGGTCGATAAGTAACATGCATAAATTATTATTTAACATATTTCTGCTGATTGCTTCGTTTACATTCGCGACATTTGTTGATGCTATCACTTTCATAAAGCATATACTGTTCTCGTGTGACATCATAATACCATCCAAAATAGTAGGAATAACCCATTTATGTGCAATATTAGCACCAATATGATTATTAGGATTTAAATATTGAGTGTATATTAAAACTATTTTTTCTTTGATACCAAGACCTCCGATATTAGTTTTTGAATGGATTATTTGCTCATTGACATATCCTATGAGTATTGCTATTTTGTGATATAATTCGTCTTGTAACTCATCCTTCGCCAATAATAAAATTATGTAATTCAATATTTTTACCATTGATTCAGGTGGTAGCACTGGTGTATTTACATAAAATTTCTGAATTACTTCAGTCAAATCGTCAGTAGAAAAGTAGCCAATTATCATCGACAGATAAACTTCCAGTGTAATTTTGCCCAAGAAATACATGTCTTTTATCCACAGCACAACACGATTAATTTTCACTTTATCGTTATTGGCATTGTTAATAAAACCTTCAATTGACATTAAATCAGTAACATGATATACCTTCAACTCGAAAACAATTATATTTGATTCTTGATCAGTATTGAGAGTCAACGTTTGTAATATATCAAGATGGTCTCCTATTAGGTAAATATCAGCAATATAGGGCATTAACATTTCAATGACATTCCATTTATGCGAATTTATGGCATAATCACATATTTTTTTGATCAGATCATAAGAAATAACAATGCGTTTGTCTGTTTTAGGGGTAGAAACTTCACTAGGTCTTTTGTAAAACTTGGTTAAAACTCCAGCCATAATCGTTTCTAACTCTAAATAGGTTAAACATAGTACAACATCCTCTAAGTTCCCAAAAATATTGAAGTCGATTATTAAATTTATTGACTTTTTTGGCGATTTCCAAAGCTTTGAAGACGTTATTCTTACGTTATTGTACAATGATTCGTATGAATTTTCGAAGGATGTAAATAACGATTTGTTCTGGGGTGTAAGTTTTTGTGATTGCGAAATATCTATTCCTAACGCGGAATAAAAATAGATAACTGGTGCAGGTGTAGCATTCATATGACTTGTGAAATTGCGGTGCTTATATAATTCGGCCAATATTAGAATTATTTGTGGATTCATTAATCTCGCTAATAAATCAACTATTTCTTTGGGTTTTGCAACTATTAGTGAATAAAATATAGTACTTTCCATTTTTTGTGCAGCGCAAAAATAAGTTATTGCTTTTACGATTTGTTCATTCTTTTCCATGCTATATTTTATAAGTAACGAAATAACAAAGTCGGCATTATTGCTAGAACTAGTAATATCTTCACTCTTAAGTTCTGAAATGTTTTCTATTAATTGAGGCACAGAATTATCTTTAACCTCGGTAATAAAAATGCTTCGCCCAATAATCAAATCATAAATACCTACGGTACCAGCAATGCCATATTCACTGGTAGAAGAACATCTACATAATCTTACTAATGCCGATAGTATATTTTCCCAACATTTCCATATTTTAATGTTTTGATCACCAAAAACTAGACATGCAGATTTAATAGATCTAATAACAGCACTCCAAGTTGCAACTGAACCTATGAATAAACCATTTTCTCGATTTAGCGGTGCAACAAGAATACGTAACATAGCGAAATTAGTATCGTAAGCGATCAATGTGTCATTTGCAATCTTGCTTCTCGATTTTTTCTCCAAACTTGAATTAGATTCAGAAAATGATGACTTTAAGTGGTGTATTCCATCCTGCAGAAATTGAAGTACGGTGGATTTATTTTTGAAATTAATCGCAAAATCTTTATTCGTTAAATTAAATAGCCACGTCTTCCAGAAAAGCTTCGTCATTAATACAACTTTCCACTCAGAAATGCCAGAGTATACTTTCGGATGTACATGATTTGTGTAGTAATCGGAAATCAAAGTGCTCTGAAGAGATACACGATGAATTAATGTCCTACATTCGTTGAAACTTAAGACATTAGTATCTGCGCTATCAATGGAATAAACGTCATCTATGGAGGACCATTCTTCAAGTATACAATATGGCATCAACAAAAATGTGCTTACACCGTTAACTTCATATACATTCATTGAATATTTGGCAATCTTATAAGTCAAATCAAAACTTACTTCATTTGGGGTAGTAGATAAAACTCGTAAATATGCGTGCATAAACATAATTAAAAACTCCAGGGGAAATGTTAAATTAATGTTGGCACTAGGAGTTATAAAAATCAAATTTAACTCTTTAGTAAAGTTTCCTCCTAAATGCAAATTAATATATAGTGCTAGTACTGGAGCAATAAAATTATTTGAATCTAGAGTTGAAACTTTGCACTCGTCTCCATAAATCCAATCAGAATTTTTGTCTTTTGAAAATATTTCAGTCCATTTAGCCGCACTATTCGCGTGAGAGACGCATTGATTATAAGTTAAAGATTGACTAAAATTAATTTCTCGAAAAAAAGCAATATTTGACATTTCAATTATCTTCAAAGTATCTGCGTGTGGTTGTTTGGACAGATATTGAAGTACAAACACCATTTCTATTATTAACTTCTGTTTCACGACTTCGGTTAAGATATCCTTGGGGTTAATTATTGTATTCCAATTAAAATGTGATCCAATGGCTTCTATAACCTGTTTAATAAAGTCAAATTTACGGAAACCATCATGGCCTAAATGACTATGAGTAAGATTTGGTGAAATATCGTTTTCCGTTATGGAGTCCATCATCAATGCTCTAAATATAATATAGAGCGAAATAGATTTGTCGAATTCTTGTAAACTAAGTAATGCTTTCAAATCTCTGTTGCTACAAAATATGCTAATAAAACTTGAAAGCACTTTATCATGTGAACGCATTTCAGTCCAATAAGCAGGAGCTAGTTTCAGTAAAGGGACAATATCACATGTTCCATCTATATTCCATTTCATGATTGGATCTTTAGCAAAAATTTGCCGCAGAAATTTTAATATAAATCCACTAGAACTTGTATCGAGATATCTCATATTGGTATCTGCTCCAAGTTCTTTGTGAAAAACTAATTTGATATCGTTATCCACATACGGATGAAGCATTATTTGCGCAAAATATTGAGGAATTTTCGTAAAACTACTTTGTTGTTTTATATGAGAAGGTGCTTTGTTTGCTTGATTGAGCAAAAATAATGCATGAATAATACTAGCACGTGGTATTTTACAATTTGCTTTAGACTTTGAGTCACAAGGCATTCTAAGTTGTGGTAGTAGTGTAACTGCAAAATTAATGGCTGAAGTACATACTTTGGCACCATTTGTATATGCTAAATTATCAACGTTCATCATAAATGCTTCTCTGTTGCTTGCATATATTTGGTTAAATTCCTTTGGATCTAATAACGTTTTTATAAATGACTTGCGGGAATTTTTTTCTTCTCTCCAAACCAAACTTTTACTATACGCATGGCAATGTCGATTCCATTCAGTACACTCTTGAACTAAACTATCACATATATAACACCAACAATTATTACAATGTTGAATATTTTCAGGATGATTGTGGGAAGAATAAAATTTTTTGATACTACACGATTCTCTTTGATGCGCCATATCAGCTAAAACTGTCATATTTCCACCTAAAAACTCAATATCATCATCACCACTGTGTATATCATTGTCATTATTATTCGTATTAGTTTTTATTTTCTTTGTTTCAGAATGATCAACAATTTCAACTTCGACACCTTCATTACCAGTTTCGTTTGTCAACAAAACTTCAATTACTTCGTCACCATAATTTGCTTGACCAAATCCAACAGCATTTATTTGATATTCTTTTTTAACTACTTTACCGCCAAATTTTTTACCTGCAACTACATCATTATCACTTTTTCGTTTCCTTGTAATACTTGAAGCATAAGATTGTGCAGCTTGTTTCGGTGGTGTTACCTCGTCATCTGATGATACCAAATCAATAGTAGTATGAGAAATTGGTCTCAATATATTTGATGGTGTTGTAGCACGGCCATGGAATGACATTGTATGATCATAATCATCTTCATCATAATCATATGAACCATAACCATCATCTGAGTTGTCAGAATTCAATAACAAATCAATAACTTCAGAATTCGGTCTTGGTACACCTCCAGGAAGTGGTACAGAACAAAATATATTATCAACTAAAATTTGCAATTTTAGAGTTCCATTAGTGATATCTGAAATTGACATTCCAGGACGTATAACTATTCCATTAATAGCTTTTATACCTGCTCCAACTTTAATACGATTTGTTTTAAAAATCGGCGATAATGGTGCTATTGATGCAATCCGATATATATTATGCACTGGATCAGCGACATAAGTCATTCCCCAGTCAACGTCTCGGCTAGCCCTCACCACATCCACAAGTGGAGTAATTGTGGACATTTTTGTGATTTGTTTTTTATATATATTTTTGATTTTTGCAAGGAACAACAAGCGATAGGCACGAGGGCCGCCGTGATTTGGTCAGTGAAATCTTTTGATGACTTATACTTGAATAACATAATCAAAACGAAATATACTAAGGAAATATTTCAATATAATAGCTCTTATTTTGCTTTGTAGACTTGCTTTAAATTAATATTGCAATTTACCTGTAAATACTTCTATTTAACGATTAAGTATAACAAGCAACTATTTTAGCATTTTTAACCGACTGATATTTACTTTCTTCCTCTAATAGTTGGATACAAGGGTGTGGATTTAGGGAACTTACGTTCGTTGAAATGGGAAAACCCAAAAACTTGCGAATTGCAGTTTTCCCGATCCGTTCCTTTTGATTTTGAAGGAATTAATAATGAAGCTGCTCGTTTGTATATATTTGTTTTTAATTTCTTTATGCGATTCATATTTGTATAATGTAATGCATTCTCCATTAATGTTGAAATTATCAAAAAGATATAATGTATTAAAAATGAGCTCAAATAGTGAGGAAACTATATCGATAACTAGTTACAAAGAGAAACAAAGAAAAAATATTGTTAAAAGGCTTTTGAGTGAAACTAACGATACATATTTACAATTCGATGGAGCAAATGAAATCTTAGTGATAACTAGTACGGATGACTCACTTCAGAAGAAATCATACGTACCACAAATATTAGATGATTCTGTAGGAAAAATATGGGAGATATGGAAAAATAAGAAATATATTGAAACGGCATTAAAAGGGGCTATTAAAAACAACGTAACAAATATTCAACAATACTTTGATCAACTACAACCTTATATGGCAATAGATAAAGCTGATGTATTACAAGCGAATTCTGATTTTTTTACATCTATTGCGAATGGTGATTTATCATTAATGAAATCTGTATGGTTGAAGTCTAATTCATCTTTGTATATTCAATCTAATACCAATGAGGTAATCAAAGGTTATGACAATATCATTAAGAGTTTATCACAGATATTATTGTTATCAACAGTAAAAAGTATTGATTTATGTGACATTAATATGTATTTTCATGGTGATATTGCAATTGTTACATGTATTGTAGATATGTCCTCAAGCTTTAATGGAAATAGTAAAAGTATTCGTAACAAGAAACTAAATAGAAAATATTGTACAAATATATTTGTGAAGGAGACTCAGTCTGATAGATACAGTTTAGTTACACATCTATCTTCAAATAATCCAAGTTTGTCAAATAGTGAATTAGCTGCTACTAGAGAAACATACCAAGATCCATCGCGTATTAGCAAACGACGAGGTAAAAATGCTGGTCCCATATCTATACAGCAATTATTAGGAGGAGGATTTGGGGCAATAATTCGAAATAGTAATAACAATAATAATAATGAAGACAATGATTATGACGATGATGACGATAATGATTACGATGATGATGATGATGATGATGACGACGATGATATGGATGACGATGAATATGATGATATTGTTGTAGAAAATTATGATGAAAATGATGACAATGGTAATAAATCTAAAATAAATAAAGCAGGAAAAAGCGATGTATTAAATGAACGAATGCGGGATACTATTAGGAAAACTATGATGAAACTAATCAATCAAAATAATGCAAAAACAGGAGGTTCAGGCTCGCCAAATAAGTTTTTCATAATTAATTCTAAATTAGATAATGACAATCTTAAAAAAAAAAAATCATTAAAATCAAAGAAATTAAAACGTCTATTTGTTGACTCTGGTAACGATGATAATGATGATGACAATGATGATGATGAGGACAATGATGATGATGATGATGATGATGATGATGATCAAGAAGCGGCGAAAGAATTAGCTGCGAGAACATTAACGACGATTCAATGGTTATGTGATCATGATAAATTGTCAAAAGAGGAAAAGCATATTCTTACTCTTGACGTTGTACAAAATGTTGGAAATGGGAAATTTTCAAGAGCAGAAGTAGCATACTCATTAATTATTGGTGGTGGAAGACCAGGTGAAGAAAAGATATCAGATAGTCAGATTCCATTTGATGTCACCACTATAGATAGTAGAGATTTATCTGAGTTTGAAGATGTATGTCATATACTTGCTAATTCATAAAATTTAAATGTACAGTGATATAGTGTTATTTTTATTATTACTGAAATTATATTTAAAATTTTAATCTACAGGCTAATCATATTATTTATATAAATCTTCTAAATATGAAATGAAACCCCTTGAGCAAGAGGTACATCGGTGCCATAGTTAATTGCGCATGTGCCTCTACGCATATATTGCTTCCATGCATCACTACCAGATTCGCGACCAGCACCTGTGTCTTTCTCACCACCAAAAGCACCGCCAATTTCAGCACCACTACAAGATGTGTTGACGTTCACAATACCACAGTAACTTCCAGAAGGTCCTAACCATCTAAAAATATTTCTACTAGAATCAGTAAATATGGATGATGATAGACCGAATGGAGTATTATTATTTACTTCGACAGCCTCTTCAAATGATTTAACTTTTAAAATATGTGTAATTGGAACAAATAATTCTTCTTTGACAATAGGCATATTATGATTACTTTCAACAAGTGTAGGCCATACATATGAACCATTCTCTAAACCAAGTGGTTTTAAAACACTTTTATCGATTCTTGTACCACCAATCAATATTTTTCCACCTTGTTTTTTTATTTCGGCAATACCATGCTCAAATTCTTTAATAGCTGCTTCATTATGTAATGGACCTAATAAAGTTCCAGGAGTTAATGGATTGCCTGGTTTTAAATGTTTGTAAGCGCTAACCAAAGCTGATACAAACTTATCATAAATAGCCTCGTGAAGTACCAAACGACGTAAAGTTGTGCATCTTTGACCTGCTGTACCTGCAGCGGCAAATAATACACTTCTTAATGCAACATCTAAATTAGCATCATCCATTACAATAACAGCATTGTTACCACCTAACTCTAGGATTGTTCTACCAAATCTTGCTGAAACATTAGATGCAACGGTCTTACCAATTTGTGAACTACCAGTAAAACTAATTAGTTTAAGACGATGATCATCAATTAAACGTTGACCAACGGTAGAACCTGCACCTTGACATAATGTAGCAATACCTCCAGGCAAATTGTTATCTTTTAGAACATCAGCCATTAATTTTGTTTGTGCAATAGCTACTAATGATGTACTAGATGCACCTTTCCAAATTTGTGTATTACCACAAACCATTGATACAGCGGCATTCCATCCATGTACAGCACTAGGAAAATTAAATGCTGAAATTATTCCAATCTTTCCTAATGGGTTCCATGTTTCCATTAACATATGATCATTTCTTTCAGATGGTAAAATTTGTCCGGGAATTTGTCTTGCCATTCCACAAGCTAAATCACACATATCAATATATTCTTGTACTTCGCCCAATCCCTCACTTTTAATTTTTCCCATTTCTAACGAAACAAGTGATCCTAACTCCTCTCTATATTCACGTAATTTCATTCCAATTTGACGAACAATTTCACCACGTTTTGGTGCAGGTGTATGCATCCATAATAATTCAGCTTCATGCATATTTTTAATACATTCTTCATAATCATTAACATCACCAAACTTGACACGGGCAATTTTTTCTCCAGTAGCTGGATTCATTGCAGTATGACTAGCTCCATTACCTCGCCATTTTTTACCATCAAAACAACCTAAATTATCTTCTTTCAAGCCTAATTTAGCTAAAAATGGATACTTATGGAATGCTAAATCCGATCCATAACGGGCACTGGATTTGTTTAAAACTGCTGCTTTGCGAAGGTTTTGCATCATCTTTCCTTAAAGTTCAGAACGAAACACCGTTGAATGAAACTTCAATTTGCGAGCCAAAAGATCCGATGGCCCATGGGCCGCAAAACTACATTTCGTGAAAAGGAAGAGTAGACCAGGTACAATTTTTGAGATTATAATAATTAATAATTGTTAACTTATGATAAATTATGTTTTACAAGTCTAAATATTTCATACTTCGAGTCTAAAAAAAATTTAAAATCATGACCTTTTCTGTATGTAATGAGTAAAATTATGACAAAATTATGTAAATTATTATAAGTTCAAGTCAAATTAATTACACAAGTTCAATAATTGCTAATTGAGCAGAATCGCCTCTTCTTGGTAATTCTTCTTTTATGACTCTACAGTAACCTCCTTGACGAGTAGCATATCTCTCTGGAGCTTGCTCAAATAATGATGCAACAAGATCTTTATCATAAATGAATGCTAGTGCTTGTCTTCGATGATGTAATGTACCTTTTTTCGCTAGAGTGATCATATGGTCAACATATTTACGCAATGCTTTAGCTCTAACTAATGTTGTACGAATACGACCTATATAAAGTAATTATGTAAAATAATAATAAATTATAAATGTAATAGCAATATCAATGCATTAACGAGATATATTTGTGATCACTATAAGTTATTACTGTTCATACTATTTTGCAATATTTCTCACTAAATACATATATGCCATGTTAGATACGTATTTCCTTACCATGTCTTATAACTTCAGTCGTTAATGCTCTCAATAATGCTTTCCTTTGATCAGCAGGTCTTGACAATCTATTAAAACCCATACGATGACTAACCATCATTAATCTATTATCTTGGTGAACTATATTATCATTATTAATTGCTTTCATCGGAGTTCTTATGGAATGACTAATATGGAATGCTGATGTTAATGCTACTATACACAATATTAATAAAACGGTAAGATTCGCCATTTCGGTAGGTTCGTCGAGGCTTCACAGGGGCGGCGCCTTTTTCAACCTTTTTGTTCGGCCAGCTTACGTACTTTTTAAGTGACTGGCCGGTTTTCGTGGTACCCTAACCTCGGCAATATGAAAAAGGAAATTTTCTTTCTTTTTCCTTCTTTTTTTAAAAAGAGTATATAATATAAGTAACAGAATTACGAAATGATTCAAAATACTTGAAAAATATGTCAATAACTAAACAAATAAAATTGCAGTTTGTTGTTGCTAACATTTATTATGTTTGTTGTCCAGTATTGTGGAAACTGCATAAAGTAAATAGGTTTAGCTCTAAAAGTGAGATGTTATATGTCGACATATTTATGATACAGTATATACGTACGTATTATATAGTGCCGGTACACGAAGAAATTTATTATTCATATTCCTGTTCTGGAAATTCTGGGAAAAAAAATTCAGATAAAAATTAGAGGAAAAGGAACATTTCTTTCTTTTTAACTTTTTTTGTTAGTGAGAAGAGTCTTCTATTCAAATTTAAATTAAAGAGAAACATTCACGTAAAGTCAAATTAATACCACATATGAGACCAAGAACAAGATGGTAGGGAATGCACGTGTACAAACGTACCAATGCATCAAGGCAAATAAAATCAAATCAAAAAGGGAAAGGAAGTTCGTGTACACTCTTCTTTATAGTATGGACTCGAGTAAGGACGGCAAGGAAGTCTTGATCTTTCAAAGATCCAAGACTTGTAATTGGGGTGAGTTAGAAATTATTACAAAACCATTTAAAAATAGGGATAATGCTTTTTTCTCCAAAGTACATGACGCCGCAAAAACTATTTATCTTGGAATTGGGTACGACAATCGAAATCCGCTTATATGGGTGCTTCCTGGAGGTGCGGAAGACGGAAAAGGTGATGCTCATGCATTTACAGAATTGAAGGAAGAAATTGGAATCAGCCTGGCAGAAGGAGAGAATGAACTCTCATGGTATAAGGACAACGATTTTAGTGTTGCACTTTTGAATATTACCGCTGCACAGTTGGCATTCTATTGCGATCTGGCAATGACTAATTTTAATATGTGTGATGAATATCGAATGAGGTTGAGAGCAATGCCGTCTTTTGACGGGGCTGTGAATATGGTTCGCGAAAAAGCTCCTCCACTAGTTAGCGATGAACTATGCGCCTGCAAGATCGTTACGATTCGTGAAGCAATAAATGAATTTCGTAAATCCGAAAATACGGACTGGTTTGCAAGAGCATTGCAACATTTGGAAAGCGACGAAGCTGGATTCTAGACATTATATATAGAACTGTTTAATTATTCAATTTACCATTATATTGAAAATGCATTTATATGTTAAGGTTGGAATTTTTTTCTTGTCATGATACGATGGATATCATCTATACCTCATAAATCTAACTTTTTGGATCAACCATTGTACTATCATCTTTATAAAAGCGAAACGTATTCATCCGAAGTAAATAAGCTCAAATAGAATGCTCTATGTGTCTAGCCTCTGTGATCAGTAAGTAAATGGTATCTATAGTAATGCCTTTCTTGGATGAATATTTGAAAAAAATTGTATCATCGACAAATTGTATAAACTTGGTATGAATGATTGATATTTTGCTCATACTTTATATTCGGGTATTAGAAGTTGTACTCATGATATTAATTATGTGCAGTAATGTCACAAATTTGTCACCCATACCTTTATAATAAACTATAAATATGTCAGACCAAATATATCCCGTCGAAATTTTTCTAATAATGTAAATTGAACAACTAGACAAGGACCCTGTCGCAATACTGCGGGTATGAAACCACGCCAAAGACCAACCATGCCTCGCTCTTGAATGATTGAATTGAATGTGGCTGTTATACTGGTGCTAGAATTTTTGGCACCCATAATTCTTGATTTTAATATATCAATTGGCATTATTATAAACTGCGCACATGAACCAGAAATTAACGAAGATACTGCGTGAACATAAATTGATTCACTTATATTATATCTTGAAACAATTAATTTTTTTGTGGAATCATAAATTGATAACTGAGCTCCGCTTAATAATGTTGCCCTTAATATACTTGGAAGTGAACCACGCGTATACAATGATACTATACCATTTGCATTAGCTATTGTTTTAATACCATCAATTGTGCTTTTAAATTCATATGGATTTCGTTGCAGACGTATTCTTACTAAATCTAATGGATTAAAGATAAAACATGCAATCATACCAGTAATACTTCCAGCTATAAACTTATTACTAAAACTTTCTTTCTCATTATCATCTGTACAAATAATCGATTTAATTGTTGGATAAAAGCCAATTCTACAGCCAGTATAACATAAACCACGATATATTGTAGGATAAATTCCCGGATAGTATAATTCATAAACCTTCCCTATGAAGGTATTTTTATTAGTTATTTGCTTTATTGTGCGTATTATCGACACATTTTCTTCATTATTAAATTGTAGTCGAACTTTAACTACCTCGAATGGGTTAAATAATGAATCAGCAATTGCGGCTGCTAACCCAGCAGCTAAACACTCCTTCAACTTCAAAGGAATTAAATCCATAAATCGTGACGACTATTGGTAGTGCAACCGACTCGTTACACGAGAATTCATAGTGTCACACTGTCCCTATGATGGTAGACCTAAAGAAACACTTTGGATTCAAGTTGTGAGTCAAGTTGTGTCACAACTTCAAATTGTCAACTTAAAAATTGAACTTTTAAACTTAAAATTTTTTTATTTAATCCCTATTAATTACATTGTACGGAGAAGCCATTGACTCCTTGAAAAGTAATATATAAGGTATAAAAGAACTTTAAACAAAGTATTATCGATACGACTTATGTATTTCTTTCATCTTGTCCCTGAATCCGTTAATGCTAAAGTTGAAAAGAAACAATCCTGGTACTGTACCGGTGTATACCTATTTTTTGTGAGAGTGAGACAGTGACTGAGACAAACATTTTGTCAAATTTTTTGACGACACGGGAAGTTCTAGAGGTGTTTACCAACCGCTGGTATTGTAGTAAAAAAATTACTGCGGTACGGTACGTAAAATAAAGTTTTATTCCCTGGTAACCACCTGTGTTTTGCTCTCTTAAGTCCCTAGTTTGTGCTAAAATGTCGAAAACTTATGTGGTTCCATCATTTTCACCTTCGTCTTCGTCGAATTTGCCTCTGTATTATTTAGAGGTAATAAAGGAAGGATGTGTTATTGATAAGATAGATTTGTGCAATAAAATTTATCATATCTTTGGTCGACAAGGTGATGCTGTTGATGTATTGTTAGAGCATCAATCAATATCACGTCAGCATGCAATAATTCATCATAATCTTGATGGCAGCTTAATGATTATGGACATGAAATCGGCTCAAGGAACTTTTTTAAATAAGAAAGAAATTGAAAAAGAGATTTATATAAGATTGAATGTAGGTGACATAGTAAAGTTCGGCCAGTCTACCAGGATGTATGTAATAAATGGCCCTGATGAGTTTAAACCTAAAGAAACGGAGATGTCTAAGAGTACTAAATTAAATAGTAATCAATCAGTATTAATAAAAGATGCAAAAAATAATGATAATGTTAGTAATTGGGGTATAAGCTTTGATGATGTTGATAACAATGATGATGATATTGATGACAATCAATATAATAATGATGATGATTTGCCGGATTATGTTAAAAAGGAAAACAATAAAAACAGTAAAAAATATGTTGCAAAAATTATGAATGGCGATGATATTAATGAGAAAGATCGAAGTATATTTGAAAAGATTAAAGTATTTGAAAGAAAAATTCAAAATATGGAAGAAGAAAATAGAAGAATAAATAATAAGGAGTTAGATAATGGATTAACTGAAGGTCAATTAAAAGTCTTGAGTCGTAATCAAGAAAAAATTAGTGAATTTGAAAATGAAATAAATAATTTGATTCAACAAATTCAGGATAGAAATAATAATCGTAAAACTATGAGCAATCATAATAATAATAATAATAATAATAATTCAGATGATATTGATGTAGCAGATAATATTGTTGATACAACAGAAGAAACTGCTGATTTGTCAACTAACTGGCGCTTAAAAAAGAAACGGGGAAATGTAAATATAGAAATACCTGCTTTAAAAAATACAACTCTAACATATGAAGAACTTTGTTTGCAACAGAATAATTTAAATAATCAAATAAGTGCGACAACTAATGAGTTAAATCACTTTAAGAACGAAATAGTATTACTTGAATCTAAAGTTAATTTTAATGATGAGGTAGATAATATTGTTGATACAAATTTATTAAGTGAATACAAACAAAAAATTAAGGGATATGAGCATGAAATTTCTGATTTGAATGACAAGATACATTACGTAAATAAATTGGTTGAAATTACTGCACCGGCGCATCTTAAGTTGAGAAATGAAAGTAATGTGAAAGTAATAAAAGACGAAACGTCAATTATCAACACACAAAATAGCAGTATTGATAATAGTAAACTCGTAAAAAATGAAACTGCGGATGCTAATAATAATAATAATAATAATAATAATAATAATAATAATAATAATAATAATAATAAAGAGCTTGGAAGTGACGGAAAATTAAATGTGCTGCCAACAAATACTGCACTGTGTAATGCAGAGGGTAGTTTTGCTGTTCCTGCATCTAAAAAAAAACGTGTCTTAGGTCCTCAAGGTCCATCTATCAATACCTATGATTTTACAAATGATTCCAATGACAATAATTATAATTATAATGAATATGACAATTGGGTGGCCCCCAAAAATCAAACTGGTGATGGTAAAACGTCGCTGAATGATAAATATGGTTATTAACAAATATTACATATTGACATTTACTATAACATAAAAAAAATTATCTAACGACGTCACCACTTATTAATCTGCCAAATAAATCCTCTTGTGTTGATTCTTGTGATGATTTTAAGTAGCATATATTCGCATTTAGATCAATAGTAAAGAAATTACATCCAGGAACATTTCTACACCGTTTACAACATTCATTTTTGTCATTATTCATTTTAAATGATGTAATATCTCCTCCTTTATAATCTAATCCTATGTGGATAGCACAAGAATCATCATTTCCATACAGTTTACTTTGGTCCTGTACATTGTCTTGGTTAATTCCTTTACAATCATCTTCAGTTAAAGTACACAACCCATATTTTAAGTCGATATTTCTAGTGGGTTCATATCCAAATGCACTAAGGCCGTCTTGACCAGCTGCATAAATATCATTGCGTAAATTATCATTGTTGTACAAAATATTTTTCCATTTGCCATACCTAGATGTTACAGTATTATCTTTGGCTTTTCTTCGTGGTGTTCTGTCATGTGAACCCATAAATGATGAACCTTTTCTAGCCAAACAACATACATATCTATCATCCGCATTTGAATCAACAAAATTTGCTAAATCTTTAATAGCATTAAACTTAACATCTACATTTGTACTAACAATATCCTCTGTATGTAATAATAAATAGTCAAATGATTTGGAATCTTTATCTGTACTTACGTGTGATTTTGCCCAGTTATTTATTTGTACATTCCAATCACTCCATAACCTTATTGCTTTAATAGAAGAAGCCTCATTACTTCTTAAATTTACTTTTCCGCTATACATAGCATTGTAAAATTTATCAACTGGGCCCTGATTAGCAGAAAATGCTATGTCACGTCCATCCCGAACAACATGTAAAAATTTTAAATTTGGTATTATATGATACCAAAATGGTACTAAAGTCATTGCTACTGGTGCTTTAAAACCATGACTTATTGCATTTGCAACAATATTAATAGGCTTAGGAAGCACACCACCAACAGCTAATTTATATGAGGTTGGTTTTTTACTATCTATTTTTACCTTTGATATTATTTTACGAATTTGATTTAATGACTCATCTTTAAAGTCATTTGGAAAATCAATATCTAAATCATAGTCAAGTTTTTTTGCATGTTTTATGATAGGCGAAACAACCGGTGGCCAACCTCCTACTAAATCAGCATGAATATCATAAGTTTCAGGATCCTCACTAACCATTGTTACTCCTAATAAAGTTAATATTTGTACCACACTCCTAGTACCACTACCATCTGTACCGCCAACAATTAAAACATTATCTTTTACATCATTACTCTTCTTAGCTAACTGATTATGTTCAATTACAGTTGGTTTCATCGTAGGATTTGACGTTAATAATGCTAATCCATCCTCAATTTTTTTGGTTTCTTCCTTTTGATTTTCAATAATATCATGAATTTCACTTTTAAATCCTTTGTCTTCAGTACTTACAGCACCAGCTGCTAACGCTGACATAACTGAATGAAATTCCTCATGCTGACGCTCTAAAGTATTAATAACATCATACAAATGATCTGCATATCTACTATTATTTACGGCAACATTTGTATGATGAATGTAAAACATGAACAATGACAATGTCACTGATCCAAAAAGCAAAAACAGAATCACGGAAGACTTACGGAATTTCATTCATTAGGTAACTACTGGAACGATGAAATTCTTAACCGTTTCCTTCCAACTGCAAATTGTTCAAACGAACCATATTTGAAATGATATTTCTGCAAAATTTGGTACCGGTTACCGGTACGGTTTCAATGAGTCATCACCGTATAATAAATGAATCACAGTCATACAGGGGCTGATACATATCTGAACTCGGAATTGATTTAAATTTGATGCCATGTTATGGTTAACTGTACGTTAGACTTCAGTTGAAATTAAATTTTCTTCAATTATTTGAAATCGCAATTTACGACACCTCCAAAGTATTAACGTATGAGTCATTTTCAGAAGATAATGTTCGTATTATGCCATCTAAAGCTGAAAGGTCTAGTAATGTTTCTAGCAAGTTTAATGCGGTATTATATCGCGAGATGTACCATAGTATCACCCGAGGCCGGTCTTTTTGTTGCATCATCACTTATTGTCATCGGACCAATTCAATATCATTTCATCACCTGCAGTTCAGTATAGTAACGTTACTGTATGTTGTATTTTATACTTATTTTTGCGCACATTGTACATATTGAATGTTTTTATTCAAGCAGAGTTAACAGAATTTCATCATGGAAAATGGCAGTAGATCATGAGGTAGATGTTGCAGTTATCGGTAGTGGTATAGCTGGTAGTACTATATCCTTCTTATTACAAGAGAGGCATAATTGTAAAGTAGCATTAATTGATCCGAGTGTAAATACTGAGGGTCATTGGTACCCAAATTATGGTGAATGGCGTGATGAATGGCATGCTTTAAGTGATTTATTGCAGCTTCCAGAATTAAAAGAATGTACAACCACGGAATGGGAAATTACTGATTGTTTTTTTGGTGGTAGCAATGGTATTCCGATGGATACAAGAACAACATTACCTAGACCATATGTCAGGGTAGATAGAATTAAAATGCAAGCATTACTTCGAAATAAATTTTTTAAAGCCAACGGAATATCTATTCCGTCAAAATTATCATCAACTAGAGTGAATACTAATATATTTGATAAAAATTTAACGCATACTGAAAACGGTTCAATATTAACTTTAGATAATGGTGATATTGTAAAATGTAAAGTCGTAGTAGATACATCAGGATTAGAAAGTAAATTAATATGTAAGGAAGATCCTATGTATGCTCGTGCAAATAGAAAAACAATACCAGTTGGATTTCAGATAGCATATGGATTTATAGCACACGTTGATTCACTCGGTCCATATGATCAAAATGCAATGACATTATTTGATTATAAAACGAATCATTTAGAAGGAGAACAATTAATTGATGCAACAAATCGTCCAACTTTTATGTATGCTATGCCGTTAGGTGAATTATCTGATGGTACTTATCGCGTATTTTTTGAAGAAACGTCATTAGTCGGTAAAGATAAACGAAGGTTAAGTTTTGAAGAATGTAAAGATCGCGCTTTAAAACGATTAAAATTTCATAATATTAACATTTTAGGTGTTGAAGAAGAAGAATTTTGTTACATACCTATGGGGGGTGAATTACCTAATTTAGCACAAAGAGTAATAGCATTTGGAGGCGCAGCAAATATGGTGCATCCATCTACTGGATATCATGCTTGTAGGATGTTAGCTGCCGCTACTGATTTTGCAAAAGCAATTGGAAATGGTGTAAAGGAAAATTCTAAGCCAGATATAATATCTATTAATGCCTATAAAAGTATATGGTTTGAAGAAAATAGGTGGCAGAGATCTTTTCAAGTATTTGGTGGTGATTATCTAATGCAACAAAATGTCGATAAATTAAGAGGTTTCTTTACTGCATTTTTTGCATTAGAGCAACCAGTCTGGAGTGGATTTTTGGCTGGATGGCCAAATTTACCAGGTAATGAATATCATGACAGTTGGTATAAAAGGTTAGTATTTGCATTAAGTCTATTTCTCAAAATGCCTAATGATGTCAGAATATCTATGATTTTATTTTCAATACTGCATACAATTGAATATGGTCCATTCACATTAGTTAGATCATTAGTACCATCATTTGTTGTTGGTGATGGTCCAGGAAATCCTTCGTATGAGAAACCGCCCATAATAATTGGTGATGAAAATGCGAAACAAGAAGCAAGATTAATGATGAAACAATTCAAGCCTAGTGCTACATCAAAAGGTAGAATAGTTTCTAATAATATCGAGAAATCAGAAACTATTCCAGCCCCGTTTAATTAATTTATTTGTACATTTTATATAAATTGTTTATTGTAATAATTCTCCTATCAAAGAGTATGGTCTTGCTTGAGTTACCTTAATCTTGACCACTTTACCTTTTAAAGTAGCAATATTGCCAGTAAAATACACTATCCTGTTGTGTGCTATTCTACCTATTACTTGCGTAGGATTTTTAGGATTGACTTCTTCTACGAGTACGTCCATAACTCTATCTATAAACCTTTCACTTCTCTCTAATGCATGAATACTAGCTAATCTATTGATTCGTTGTAATCTATCTTCTTTGATATTATCATCAATTTGATTATCCCAGTCAGCGGCCGGAGTATTTGGTCTTTTAGAATATGCTGCAGTATTCAACATATCAAATTTTACCGTATTCATTAAATCTAAAGTATCTTGAAAATCTTCTTCCGTTTCTCCAGGAAATCCAACAATTACATCCGCGGTAAATGATGCATCAGGAATTTTTTCTTTAATATAATTTATTATTTCTAAATATCTTTCACGTGTGTAACCACGTCGCATATTATGCAAAATATTATTGGAACCACTTTGAAATGGTATATTAAAATTTGGACAAATAATTTTACTATTGTTGAAGACTGTATCTACAACTCTTTTACTCATATATTTTGGATGTGAAGTTAAAAAACGTAATCTTTCCAAACCTTCAACTGATGACGCTATTTTATTTAATAAATCTGCAAATTTTTGTTTAGGAGTAAAATCTCTTCCCCAAGAATCTATATTTTGACCTAATAATGTGACCTCTTTTACCCCATTTTGAACTAATAATTGAATTTCATTGACTATAGCATCCATCGTTCTACTTTGTTCTACACCTCGCAATTGTGGGACGACACAATACGAACATCTTTCCAAGCATCCATAGATAACATTAACAAAAGCAATGGAGTCGCTTTTTTTCTTCGGTAAAAAATTATTATTATTATCTTCATTAATAATAGTTGGATCAGTGGCAACAATCTGATATCCTTCTGACACACTTTCTAATAGATCGCTTAATCTGTTGGCATATGCTGGTCCCATCACTATATCAACTTCTGGAAATCGTTTGATTATTTTTTCGCCTTCTTGTTGGGCAACACAACCGGCAATAACCAATTTAATATTTTCTCCTTTTCTTTTTCTTAGTGCGTGTGACCCTAAATATGAATAAACCTTTTGTTCTGCATGGTCTCTTATTGAGCAAGTATTTATAATAACTAAATTAGCTTCTTCAGGATTTTCAACTTTAGAATATCCTAACTCAAGTAATTTATCTTCCATTATTTGGCTGTCTCTGGTATTCATCTGACATCCCATAGTGGATATTGAGTACTTATAATCATTGTTATCGTTCAGTAATCTGTAATTGTCTTGTTTGTTTTTCAACAACGTAGGAGATAATTTAGTAATTATATCATCAACTTGAGTAATGTAATAATAGTTTTCATCGTTCATGGTTGTATTACTGATGAATATATCACCTTTATTTGAATTAATAGCTTGATTTACAATATCCAAAGGTAAATAGTCAAACATTGTACTATTATATGGCAATGATATCCATCCCATATTTCCTCCGTCATTTTTTGATACATCACATAATGACATAGTTTTCGCAAAATAATTAAAATCATTTTCACCACTAGTAAGCATTTTTCTTAAATCTTTTGCTAGTTCGTATGTACGTAATTTTATTATCTTTATTTTTATAGCTTGGAAATTACTTGACGATACTAACTCTGTTATTAAACGAGGCTTCTTGTCATATGGTATAACGTTTTTATTTATACTGATTTTTGTGTCATCAAATTCGTAAATTGACGATAAGTATAGCTTTTGCTGCTTCTTTAAAGTCTTGAACCAATGCAATGAAAAGGATTGGATACTATTGATTATTAATAGACAGAGTAGTATAGTTGAATTAGTTCTCATATTGTTGCAACCTTGTTATCGTAACGTTGTTGAATAGGAGGTAATGTGAAAATTAGAGGAGCGCCTATTGTAATCACGAAGTAGATAATTTCGAGACTGGTAGTTGACACGTATATCTAGCGCGGGACACTATATTGTGCGAAGCACACAACCGAGGACAAATCAATTTGACCAAATGTTAGGATTTTCCGGCAAAATACGTACCACCGGTCCTAAGTATCTAATAGGATTCCAATTAACCAAGTCAACATTATTCATTATGGTGATGGTTTTAGAGAAGAAAATGTATGTGAAATTTTAGTCATTTAAATGCTCCTTTTTTAGTATCGTTTATTTTAGTTACGTATTCGTCACAATAAAACCCTAATTTCTATTTGTTTTGCACATCTAGTCGAGCATTAGATATAGTACTTGTGTGATTAGTTTTTGTCCTATTTTTAATTCTTAAATATACCTTCAAGCAGAGTCAAAATCTAGGAGGGCCGAGACGTACTTGAGAGTCCAAGATTCAATTACCTAATGAAAAACATCCAAACGAATCATATCGTCCCGTTGGTGTACAGACAAGGTAATATTGAACTTAGCAACTCAAGGTGCCTAAGAGGGTATTGAGACTAGACAGATATGTTGATCCTATTATTATTGGTGATATTTGTTTCGGCGACTGGATTTATCTCGCCTATAAATTTATCTATTGGGCGTCATGACATGTCTCTAATGTCATCGTCATGTGATATTCTATCAAATAGTTTTGAAGATTTAGCAGGGCTCATGGGTGGAACAGGAAAAGCGACGACGATATGGTCATTATTGAAGGAAGGAAGGAATCCATTAGAATGTAACGATGTTGATAATTTATCCGTGAAAGCTAAAAATCATCTAAAATCTTTGTTGCATAATAATACATTACTGCCGTTAGATGTGCTGCAAGAAACATTAAGTGATTGTGGTACTAGAAAATTGTTATTAAGATTAAAAGATGGTCAATCAATTGAATCAGTATTAATACCTTCTGTAAAACATGATCGAACCACATTGTGTATATCAACACAAGTAGGATGTGATCGTGGATGTAAATTTTGTTTAACAGGGAAAATGGGCTTGATAAGAAATTTAACATCCAGTGAAATGATTGGTCAAGTTATAAAAGGAATAGAAATAAGTAAAAGATATGATATGCCAGCTCTTAAAAATGTGGTATTAATGGGAATGGGAGATAGTGGTCGAAATACTGATAATGTCGGGGTTGCTGTTAATTGTTTAACTGATCGTAAAAGGCTATCATTAGCACAAAGCAAAGTTACTATTTCGACCGTTGGGCCATCACCAGAAATATTTATGACATTAGCATCATTTCCTGGAACACTTGCATGGTCATTACATACAGCAGATAATAATTTACGAAAAATACTTGTACCAAGCACTAAACATACTACAATAGAATTACGTGAAGGATTATTGAAGGCATTAGAAAGTAGAACTGCTCTGCGCACTAGAACAATTATGATTGCAATCACATTAATTAATGATATAAATGATAGTGTTGACGATGCAAAAAAAATCGCGGATTTTGTTCGGCCGATGTTGGACATTGCCCCAAAAATAGCACTAGATTTAATACCTTATAATGATATAGCAGTTGATGGTTTTACTAGACCAAGTAAGGATAAAATTAATTCATTTCAACAATATTTAAGATCTCAAGGATTTTTTTGTTCTGTTCGTGTAACACGAGGTGATGATGATAACTCCGCTTGTGGTATGCTGCATACTAAACGAAAAGAAAAAATAATTGTTTAAAATGTAATATTAATTATTGGGTTTTCTATTCATATTATTCAACTGTTTTTCGTAGTTTTGTGATATTTCTGGATCATATTCTCCTAATTCTCTACGTTTTTGTTTCATATCTGATATTCTTTTATTAACTTTTGAGTAATATTCTTCAGTAGAAATATTGTCAATTTCGTCTTTATCAAAGCCCCATAATGATTTGTATTTGCCTCTAACCATACCAAATGGATCATTAGAAGAATTAGTTTCAGGCTTTGATTGTCTTATACGATTATTTTCTACTTCTCTCGCACGCATTGTCATACTACCAATTTCTTCGGGATCATCACTGTACATTATATTGTCATTATTGTTATCATTTTCATCGTCGTCGTCGTCATCATCTAATGGTACTAGTAGTTTAGTTTGAAATATATTATGACTATAAATTTTAAAATAATTTTATGATTTTTTAATACAATATATATAAATAATAAGTTGATAGCTCTACCTAATATCATCGTCATCCTCTTCATCCATTGCATTGTTTAATTCATCTTTGCTGTCAGCTATAATAGCATCAACAGATTCTTTTAATTTTTCAATTTCTTCTCTGGTTAATGGTGTCTCATTTTTCATTCTTCCACTTATTTTTTCTATCACATATTTTAAATGACTATACATTTCATCTGAAAATGGTAATCCATCATTACTTCTTTTATTCGATGGTGCACTTTTTTTCTCTATAGGTGCTCTCGTTGAAGTTATTGGCGTTATTGATTTTGCCCTCTGATTATTATTTCCATTTTCTTTCATTGATTTCGCTTGTTGAAGCATCTCCTCATAACTTAACCTCTTCGCCGAATACAATCTACTATATGTACGCTTTGATTTAACATGGGAAAAGCCATTACAAGCATGCTGCTGTAGCAAAAGCAGCAACGCGATGAGTAGTAACCAAAACATTTTTCCTTTCATTGTTGTTATACCGTATATTGTATATTTTGGTATGTGAGTATGTCATTTGACGGTACCATATTATATATCTCTATAAAATAATTCGTTGTCATTAACTTCTTGTGATAAACTGAATACGACATTAGGTAACATAAAATTAAAAAAGTATAATAGCCCCTGTATCACTTTTGGATTATTTTACTTTGCATAAATTATCACTTACTTTGCATCAATAAGTGCATATTAAATAGATTATCATATTTTGAGTGGGATTGTTATTTAACTTACATTTATTAATTGGTTAAAACAATCCTCGAAGATGTTAGGGTCCGTTTCTAAAAAAAATGGTTTTGTTAAAAACTACAGAGGAACTTAGGATTTATCCTTCTGCCCGATAAGATGTCGCGATTTGCATCGCCTTTGCGGCTTGCAGTGGATGACAGCAACGGAATAAGGTTAACAACACCAGATCGTGGATTCGGTAGAAATGATATTCGTCCAAGATATGCATCTCCTATAGATCATAAAACACAAGATTACAATGATCGTAATAGAAGTCGTAGTCAAAGTCCCAAAAGAGATAGCAGGAAGAATGTAGATAATAACAAACAACGGCGTCAGCGCCCACCGCCATCCGCAGCATCATATTTATCACCAAAGAAAGAGTATAATAATAGTAATGCCGCTGTTAATAGTAAAAAAGTGAAATCATCAAGTACTGTTATAGTATCTACAAAATCTGCAAATGCATTAGTTGCTTTAAGAAATATAAAGCATAAAGTGAGTGAAAGTATGAATAGATTAACAGTTAATAGTGATATGATAGGATCTGCAACTACGTTTAATAATGGTCATTCAGTAGCCTTACAAAAGCAAAGTTTAAGATGGTTAAATTTGTCTACGACGTTATGGACATTAATTATCATGGATGCTGAAAGAATTGCTGATTATAATAGTACTAGAGATTTTGTGCAAGTAATGAATTGGCGTTCACATGGTAAAATCAATAGTAATGAATTTAGTGCTTTATATAATGAATGGATAGGTAAAAATTTACCATTAGGTAAAGATAAAATAGATCCTAATAAGAAAAAGAACACAATTGGTTTACTATCGATGAGACAGATATTATTAGATCTTAATATCAGTGAAAGTGATTTAGATTTATTTGTAGGAATGATTATTCATGAAACAAATGTTAATTTCCTAAATACCCCAATTAGTTATTTAATGAAGCAAAATGGTTTGAAACATTCATCATTATTGAAACCCTCTAGTAATCTCGATGTTTGTACTAAAAGATGGATTGATTTATGTGAAGAATTATTTTTTTGTTTAGATACTCCAGGTTATGGTGAATTAAGATATGATGAAATGTTCTTCTTTGCTGGTTGCTTGACTATCGGATTACAAGGATGGACTAATGAAGCCGAGATTGAAAATGATATATCTTTAGGTGTTTTGTGTGCTACAACGTTACAAATGATGACTGATGCTGGTGCAACAATTAATATCACATCCAAAAGGCATGAAATATTAGATTTACAACGTGGTATTGGTGAATCGGAAATGAAAAGAGACACATTAAAGAATACAGCAAATAAAAATAACACAATTATAACACCATCATATATTCACGCATACTATAATCATAACTTATTCGCCGTTTCATTACCTATGTTTAAACTATTTTTAATGCAAAAAGGTATTAATGATAGTCAATTAGCAGCGTTAGTTGTTCACGTCAAAAGTGTTATTGAAAGAATGGCAAGAATAACATATACACACGCAGAAGATTTGTACTCCTCATCAAAACCACTAGAAAATAGGAATAATATAGGTTCACCAAGATTATGGCAACAAGCTGTTTGTATTGCATTGGGTTATGATCCTTTATTGTATGAAAAATATCTTAAAGTTGAAACTGGTGAAACAATTGTTCAGCATCCTCCCGCGTTATTGATTTTATTAAGTGATTGTGAAAGACTTATACCTGGTATCTTGAGAGCTATTGAAACTCCTTTTGATATGTTTCACTTAAATGAAAATAATAATAATAATAATAGTGACGTTTATAATTCAATTAATTACAAAAGGAAAAGTGTATCTGGTACTGGAAAGAATCAAAGATTGAGTCCATTTGATGAATTCCATGAGACTGCACATCGATTATGGGCATCATTCCGTGTATGGGGATCTCCTTATACGTATCGTGGAATTGAAAGTGAAGAGAATGGTGTCGTTTCTATGGCATCATTAGGTATTGATGGTATTGCTGAAATTCAAACAGATCCTATATATCAACTCATTATTCATTCATTAATTATATACAAAAATTTGCAGCTAAAATTATGTGCTGCGTTTTATGATCTGACAATTTCTCACTATTTTACTGGAGATAATAGTAATGAGCATGATCCTATTGCATCAGTGTCACAGTTAGTGTGTGCATCCGTGATTCCAATCGCAGAATCAATGATGATTAAATTAGGAATTGAAGATGGTGTTGTTGGAAATAATGCCTCTATTGCTGAAGTACAAATTCAAAAACCTAAGCAAGTACAAGCTCCCATCAATGCGCCGGCATTAATGTTACATTTACAAAATGGTAAAACTGAAGAACTTAATTCTTTGACACCACTAGGTTCAAGTTTTAATAAGGATGCTATCAGTAATGCTCAATGGTCGTCGTTATATGATGTAAGAGATGCTAATAGTCCTTCAAAAAATGGTGTTGTCGAATCTCTAAATAAGCATCTATTACGACCATCTGTTATAAGTAGATCAGTCACTGGTGATATTTCGATGCAATTGAAACCTTTTGAGACGAACGTATCAGGTGCCGAATCTTCAGCAACACTATCAAGTAATGAGGTGGAAAGTCAAAAAAATGAAGTGGAATTGTTGCATTTACTGGTATCTACTACTAATCCCGTGGAACGTGATAATTTAATTGCGAAATTGAGAGAATATCGTTCTAATTTAGTAGCAACCAATGATATTTCATCATTTGAATCAAGTTCTGAATCGAAAGACAATAACATTACGGTCAAAACTACGCGTGTTGATATCAGTGTTGGTACTGATGCAGACGATATTCGTGGGTCACCAGTAGTAGATGCAAGCGTGCAAACGGCTAAAATATCAAATGCAACTTCGACGAGCTCATCAAACTCTCAGACTGTTCGCAACAAGTCTGCAGTAAGTGCAGTTACTCAAACACCTAATGGGAAAGTGACATCAACTCCTGCTAATATACCACGTTCAATTGCTGAGTTATTAGAACAAGGTCAAGATGCTGGTAAATATGCACAAACACTTCGTGAAATATTGCGTGCAATGTCTTATGACGATAGTAAAGTACAGTTAAAATCTTTAGAAAAAGTCCTTGAATTAGGTGAACGTATAGTGCTTAATGAAAGGGAATATATCGATGACAAAATAAAAAATCACTACTCACCTAGTCCAGAGAATAAGAGGTATGGTAGTGTTTCCAAGAATAATAATAGTGCAGTAAAAGTCAAATCGTTTGAAATGCCAACTGAATCTAGTAACCACAGAGTTTATTCACCTCGTTTTAATAATAATAATACTAGTGCAGATGGCAATGACTCTTTTGTTAATACGAGTACCGAAAGGGTTATTACATCTAGAGTTAAGGGTAGAGTGCCTGGTGTCACACCATCAAGTAGTAATAAAGTAAAAAAAGTATTTGGGCACCCATTATAGAAAAAAATATATGTATAGATTATAAATACAAGTGATATTTCTATGATCTTTCCAGTAAAACAAAACATTCTTCTTCGTCTTCACCTTCGTCATCAATGCATGCTTGAATATTCATTAAATATGAGTCATTTTCTTTCTTTCTACCCATTAATCCATAGCGATTAATGATCTCCTTAAACGTACTAGCTCTACCGTCATTAATCCACCCATCCATCACCAACAATTTATTGACAATCATATATTTCACGTTATTCGTTGCAGAGGAAGATGCTAGTTGGGCTAGTTTATACAATTTATCGTCGCATTTGTCATTTAAATATACCTTTACAGCATTAACATAAATTAACTCCCCTCTACTTTGATCCCACACTGTTTCAAATGCTTCTTTTGATATTGGACAACGGACAAATAAATCGTCTGCGGTGCATATATATTTCTTAGTTGATGCTGATGTGGTGCTGGAGTTATCATTTGTATTAATATTATTCATGTTACTTCTATCTTTATTCATAGATGATACACCTAAACCTGTAGTTGCTCCCAACTTTAAATTACTTACCCATACGTGAACAGAACTGTACCATTGGCGGTAGTATCTATTTTCACCATTAGAGTTTAACTCTTTCTCTTTCTTTTTATTTTCTAATTTTAAATCAGTAAACTTCATTAATTCCGCGGATGTTTTAAATCTTACGGCAGTGTCTGGTGCTTGATACGGTCTATTATTATATAATGCTTTCACGGGAAATTCAGGATTCCTGCCTAATTCGTCTACTTTAAACACAGGCACTGGTAATTTAGGCTTTGCTGAAATCATAGAGCTTTTATGTTTGGCACTCCACTCTTTGGATGGCTCCAACGGTAATAATTCAAGTAACATTGGTGGTAGCGAATCAGTATCACCAGGTAAATTATCAATTAAATGTTGTAATGAAAATGCTAAATTTGCTTCAATTGGTTTTAACTTTTGATCATTATCATTATCAGCGTTAGTATTAAGACGTTGGATTAAATTCTTCATATTAGGTAATTCAATGCTACATCGATTATCATTTATATATCCAAATATGATATTACTGTTATTAGTAATGTTATTTGTATCATCATCCTCGTCATCTTTGTCCATATTTGCTTTAATTCTTGCTACACAATTTTTCTCTGCTGTTGTCTCTAAATCTTGATACCATTTTGGATTTTGAATTTTTATTTCAGCCAATGTCAATAATTTAGCTCCATCAATATTAGCACCCATTTCTACGTACATTTTATCCAATAAAGCCTGCATTTCAGCTATCCTAGTAATCTCGCTAACAATTATAGGTTTTTCTCTTTCTTTTCTTTTTCTATCTATTTGTGGCATCTGTTGCATAGGTATCTGTTGCATAGGTATTTGTTGATGAGGTACAGGTGGTGGTAATATATTGTTATATGCTGGTGCTGTCCACACTGGTGCGTGTAATTGTGGGGGAGCTATTAATGTAGGTGCGTTAGTATAGTACTGTTGATTAGTAGCTATTTTTGGCATTTGTTGAATCATAATTGGAGGTGCAATAAGTGACGGTGCTACTGGTATTGTCGGTGGATATGGATTAGGATTAAAATTTATGCTATTATTTATGTGTGTTCGTAATTTTATTAATATATCAGGAATAAAAGTATTCCTTTCTTCCCAAGTGGTTAGCAGCTTCTGATATCTTATTTTCTCATTAGCACTACAATTATCATAAGCAAATATAAATGCTATGACTATATTTTTTGAAAAATATGCAGCATATGGACCTCCAACATTTTTCATTATAGAATCCATTAAGTAAAACAATGGCAACTTATAACTAGGTGGTGTAGCAATATTACCGAGCTTTGCCGATATAATTTCTACAATTAAATAAGCTTCATTAATGTGCAATTCTGCTTGCTTTGTAAGTCCCATAATGATGTCTTGCGCCGGATGATCCCGAAGATTCAGTATCAGCGTCTCGAAGGTCGCCAGTAATGACGTTAGGTGTGATGCTGGAGCCTGCATTTCGACTGTAAATGCAAGAATTATGTGGTTTTTGCTGGACCAACTTGGTTTTCCATCATGACCTACCGGCGGCCCTGGGTACGGTACCGGTACTACTACTGGTCCACTGCTGACGAAGTGTTTAAAGATAAACATTACGACACGTATATAATGAAAAGGCACTGCATTATTAGCTGTTCTTTCGAATCTTACTGAATATATAACCGCTTTAACTTTTTCTCATGCGTACCGGTGTTAGAATTCTTAAAATTTGGGCAACAATGACAACATAACATATCAGTAGGTATTTCACAAGGCGCGTAGTAATTTGTTCCAATCTTTGTTTCAGTTTGAGTACTTGCTTTGAGAGGCTGCAGTGTTTTTATATACTTTTTAAAAAATTATTAAAAGCGGCAGTTTATTCACGGTGTCATTTGAACATATTTAAGTTATCGTAATGATGCTTCTACCATTGTTGCTGTTAGTACCACTAACAACTGTCTCTTGTTTTGTATCCAATTATGACTGCATTAATCGTAGAAAGTTATTTTCGCAGTTGCGTGTTAGTGACAATAAAGGTAGATCATTTATGTCACTCATAAGAGATCCAGGATTGTCCGTAGGTGCTGGACTTGCTGGTTTGTTAATTCTTATTGTAAACAGATTTGTTGCTATTGACACATTAGAAGTTAGTGATTTACAAAGTAGAGCGGATTTAATCAGTACAATCGCATGTAGTTCTTTGTTGCTAAATGTTTTAAGTGAAAGTGATATTGTAGCTAGAGATAGAGATCCTGTTGCATTATTTGGATACGCTTTGAAAGAACCAATAATATTAATAAATAACGAGAAAGAAAAAGAACTTACAAAATGGATAATTCAAACTATTTTAAATAATACTCCAGCAACATCTGTTCACGTCATACGAAATATGAAATGTGTTGGAAGGGGTGGTGTAATTGGTAATGATGATGATTCAAATTCAATGCAATTCAATATAAATAATATGAATATATTGACAAAATCGTTACAGAATAATGAAGAAATTTATCTACCAGATTTGCAGATTTTACCAGGTATGTATTAGAATTATTATTATTATTATATTTAATTGATCAAACCTGTAGGAAAAATTGAATTTACATATTTACCTATTAACTGTCAGTCCGTATTAATATTGCCTAATGGTAAATCTGATGCTGTTATTGTAGGGACGAATCAGGCTAAAGCGCTTAAGTTAAAAGATTTAAAAAAGATACGCGAAGCAGTTGACATTTTTAGTACTAGCTGATTACATATCATCAAATTTAATTTTTTTGTTTTGTTGCTTTGTATCTATGTCTATAATTCCTTCTAATAATTTTTTATTACGTTTCATACTCATTTTTGATGTGCTTTCCGTTGGCTCTGATTTACTAGAGCTAGAAGGTACTGCTTTGTTCAATACAGCTTTCACTTTCCCTGAAGAATGGGTCGTTTTTTTTAATAATATAAAATAACGATCAACTATTTTACCTCTTTTCCATAGTCTATCGAAGTATGACGATGCATCAATTACATGTCCGCACTCTGTTCCTGGCTTGCCAACGTATACATTAATTGTTTCATCGTTATCATAAATTTCCCACTCGGTATTATTTTTATCATTTTTGTTACTTTTGTTACGTTGCAGATTAACAGAAACTAAACCAATGGATCGTATTATTGGAGATAATTGACGCAATAAAAACTTAGCATACCAAGAATTATCGGTCACAATTGTAATTAAACCATTAACTTTCATGATCCGAGTAGTCTCTTCAAAGAAATTATTGGTTAAAAGATGCTTACCCTCTGAATCAACACCACCAATTTGTTGTGGTGGTTCTGGATGATTGATGAATATATTGTCCATGGATTGAGATGGTATATGATTAGGTATTATGTCCATCGCATCACCTCCGAGCACAAGTAAATTATTTAATCCGGCATAAATTGAACGAGTAAATGTTTGATAGACTCTATCATGTCGTAATTCTAATGTGATCCAATTTGAACCTTTGTCATTACTAGCCTGGTTAACTGCCCATTCGCCACCTCCTGAGCATATTTCTAATTTGTTGCTATTACTATTACCAAATATCTTATTAATATCAATATGACCTTCATCGTCAACACTGTTTCCGAGCATTTCCTCTAACTGATTTGAAATATTATTGGTAGATTCATCACGTTTTTGAGTCAAACTATACGCTAAACCAAACTTGTCTTTGATTCCATTAACCAGATTCTTGATAAAATTAGATTTCACAAAGTCATTGGAGGGTGCATTCTCTTGATTCGTCACCGCTGCTAACGATGGTGGAATTGATAATACTTTTAAATAATACGGTAACAACATGTTAATTCCTAACGACTTTTCATTTAAATTTTCAATAAATTTATTAATATTTTCAATTTCACTTCTCATTTCAGCTCTTTTATGCTCTCTAAATAATTCTAACGATTGTGATCTTTTATTATCTTCCATCGAGTGATTACTTTTCCATGCTCTTTTACCACCTGATACAACCTTTGACTTCATAGTGACATCATCATCAACACCGTCAATATCATCTTGACTTTTATCTTCTAGTTTTTCTAATTCCTCTTCCTTCAGTAATGCCTCATTTACTGATTTTAATGCCTTTTTACAACCTTTTATATCACCAATAATAGATAATGCTCGAGTAAGTGCTAAATACATCGCACCCAAACCAAATACCATTGAATTGTCATTTTTTAATCTGCCTAAAATTGGATAAACTTTATCAAGTTTTAATCCTTGACATAATAATGTCACATAATATTCCCATGAACTTACATCAGGAAGAACCTTATAATATTTATTCATATTCAATATCATTTTATCCGCTTGTTCTATATTACCTGTAAATACGCATCCTCTTAAAATGGTATTAATTGTTCTAACATTTGGTAATACTTTTGGATTCTGATTCATCATATGCTTAATTAATTCTAAACAACTTTTGATATCACCAATTGATGTATAACCTTTCATTATTGTAGTGCATGTAATAACATCAATTCTTAAGCCTTTTTGTTTGCTACACTTTAACTCTTCAAATAAAGAAATTGCATTACTTATATTCCCACAACGTATGTTTGTATTGATAATTCCTGAATATGTATGTGAATTACACCAACCATTCTCCTTAGCTTTTTTAAATAATGCAGTTGCTTCTGTCAAGTCTTTTCGATTTGCACATAACGCAATTTCTTTGTTCAGTGCGACTAATTTCTCCCTGGCGGAGGGACTGGTTGCATCCATGCTTGTTGTCACGCTTCTTCTTCGCTTGGTTGGTTTTTCAGCCGAATAATTGGCCCGAATTTCAGCGATTTTGATTGAGTGATCCACACCACTACGGTAGGTAATAAACTCCCAAGCTTTGCGTGAGAGAATGAAGCCAAAGTGGAATGAATTGGATCAATATAACTTCGACAACTATGTTGTTGATTTCGGGTTATCATTATCATCGCAAGAGTATGACTATCGAAAAGGTATATTCGATACAGAATTAATGCGAGTTAAAGCGCATAATAAGAAGAATCTATCTTGGAAAGAGGGTATTAATAAATTTTCTATGTTGACTACAGAAGAAAAGCGTGTATCTCAAGGCTTAATGAGTGGAAAATATCCCAAACATGTAGGAAAAAATTATCATTCTTACGATGATACCTTAGCAACTGCATTACCAGATTCTATTGATTGGAGAGATTATAATATTATTACTCCAGTAAAGGATCAGGGCGCGTGTGGCAGTTGTTGGGCTTTTGCAGCAACAGAAATAATTGAATCGTATGTTGCAAAAAAATCAGGACTATTATCGACTTTATCGATTCAGCAAATGGTTTCTTGTAGTTCAAATCCTTATAAATGTGGTGGTAATGGTGGCTGCGATGGTTCTATTAGTCAGTTAGGTTGGCAATATGTTATTGATTTTGGCGGGATTTATAGTGATTATCAATATCCATATACTTCTGGTTATACTAATCCTGGTCAAACTTCAAATTGTTCGGACATATCAGGAGTAGCCACTCCTTTTGCAATAATTTCAGATTACGTTGATGTTCCATCAAATAATTATGAAGCAACAATAGATGCACTTGCTAATATTGGTCCATTATCAGTTGTTGTTTCAGCGGATAATTGGGGAGCTTATGAGACTGGCATTTTTAACGGCTGTGATTTATCAACTAATGCTGCTATAGACCATGGAGTAGTACTGGTCGGTTATGGCTCTGAAAATGACCAATCGTATTATTTAGTAAGAAATAGTTGGGGATCGGAGTATGGAGAGTCTGGTTACATTCGATTAGCACGTTTTGACAATGAATCATCAATATGCGGAATCGATACATTACCTCAAGAAGGAACGGGATGTGCAATAAATTCTAGTATACCTGTTACAGTATGTGGTACATGTGGAATATTATATAATCCTTCCTATGTTATTGGAGCTAATACTTATTCTGGTCAATCATATTTTAGTCCAACAGTATCACCGACATCTAAAATTCAAAATGTTACTGATAATAAAATCCCATCATCAGCGTCCTCAGCAGATGTTGCTGTGCCTATTTTAAGTACTATTGTAGCATTGCTTGTAGTATTTAGTACCTATTTACTTTATATTTTACACAAAAAAAATGATATTATTCGAAAAGGCAACAACCATGAATCATCGGTCCTACTCGCCATGCGCAAACTATAAATTTGTAAATTTGTAAATTTGTAAATCAATATTAAAGTTCACTTTATACGCAAAAATTACCCCTTTAAAATAGGTGATCTATAAAAAAAATAAAGAGAGCATAATCTTGGAGGAAAAAAAAATGCATCCCTCCAAGATATCTTGGACTCTTCAGTCTTTGTACTCTTGGGTGTGGACTTGGTACAGTATTTTTTTTACCCACCACCTTCAAATGACTTGACAAGATATGCCCCATTTGGATAATCAGAAGTAACTTGAAATGTTCCACCTTCAAAAAAATATATGATCGAACCAAAGAATACAATGCCTAAAGTGACAAAAAAAGCAACCAGAAATAACGCATTTGACGCTTTAAACATAGTAGTGGCCAACATGGCTATGCCCTGACTATTCTTGCCCACCTTTAAAATACGAAATATACGTGCTAATCTGAGAACTCTTATGACAGACATCGAACTATTATTCGTACCAGAGGTAGATAGCAACTGTGCATAAAATGGTAATATTGATAGAGCATCAATAATGTTTAGAGGGTCAAGAACATAATTAGTAAGTTTGTGCTACCACGGAATCAACGCATCACTAGAATTACTGATATAATATCTACCGGATAGACTCCTTCTGAGTATTGCCTTCTTATTTTTTTTCCTACCACATTTGCAATACGCCTTGATTAAACTATCCAAACGATGACCGATCTCATGCAACATGTTAGATAGAAAGGAAACTTTTAATAAAGTAGGTCTTTTACTATCGGCCATTTTTTTTTTTGGC
>JACCDO010104147.1_pt1 | contig 42650 bp, 36 predicted proteins | sample 7446101 | NCBI WGS metagenome assembly JACCDO01 (sample SAMN15323440, study PRJNA562643) | freshwater metagenome | isolation source: river surface water | place: USA:Blue River Watershed | collected 2017-08-16 | reverse complement strand
TCTGATTTTAAATCAAATTCTTTAATCATCAACATTGTTTCAACTATTCTCTTATTTTTAGTAGCAGTGATAACTGCCCAAAGCGATGGTTTACTTTTACTTGGATTAAAAATTCAATCTTGGACCGCTGGCTGTCTACTGGGTCTTTTTATAAGTACTGTCCTCGCCAAGAGGCTTTTTAATTATAAATTTGATTTTCTATCCGTTGTAGGTGCTTACCTTTTTGGTACATTTGGTGTGTATATAAACAGCTTTGTACTCAAATGGGACTGGAACCTTAACGTCTATTGGGGTTGTATTCTTAGTTTAATTTTCCTCAAGATTTATTCATCTCTTAGACCCCAGTCTGTAAAATAGTTCTTCCTTTTGGAATTGCCGAAAGTAGCGCTTGAGTATATTTCTCTTTTGGATTTCGATAAATTTCGGAAGCTTTACCGTATTCTATAATTTTACCAGCATTCATAACGGCAACCTCATCAGAAATAAAATTAATAACACTCAAGTCGTGTGAAATAAAAATATAAGTTAGACCAAATTCATCTTGAAGATCTAAGAGTAAATTTAAGACTTGCGCCTGTATTGAGACATCGAGAGCTGAAACTGATTCGTCACAAACGATGAATTCAGGCCTTAACATTAATGCTCTTGCAATACAGATTCGTTGTCTTTGTCCTCCAGAAAATTCATGAGGATAGCGATTGAGATGATTAACCTTGAGTCCTACTTTTTCGATTAATACTTTTGCCATTTCAAGTCTTTCAAATTTCGAGTTTCCAATTTTATGTATGACTAAGGGCTCTGTTAAAATTTCTGCAATGGTCATTCTTGGATTAAGAGAAGAGTAAGGATCTTGAAATATTATTTGCATTTCCTTTCTCAGCCGTCTTAATTCACTTCCTTCAGTTTTTGTAATATTTTTACCTTTAAAAATTATTTCTCCACTACTTGGCTCTATTAATTTGAGAATTGTTCTTCCAAGAGTTGTTTTCCCACAACCTGATTCTCCAACGAGTCCAAATGTTTTCCCTTTCTTAATCGAAAAACTCACATCATTAACAGCTTTAAAATGATCGATTGTGCTTCCAAAAAATCCACCTTTGATAGGAAACTGCGTGACCAAATTTTTTACCTCTAAAATAATTTCTTCGGATTTTTCTGCAATATTTTCTCTGTGAAAAACTTCCGTTTTTGATGGATGAATTTTTATTTCTTCTCCTGTTTCTGTCATAAAATCAGAAACAGTAAGTAATCTTTTAGGATTATTACCAAGATGTGGTCTACAGGCCAAAAGTCCTCTTGTATAAGGATGAGCTGGCGAACTAAAAATTAAATCAGCATGATTTTTTTCAACTACGTTTGATCGATACATAACAACGACATCATCTGCAATATCACCTATCACTCCGAGATCGTGAGTGATGAACATCATACCCATTTTGTGATCCTGTTGAAGCTTTAGTAGCAAATCAATGACCTGCTTTTGAATCGTAACATCCAAGGCAGTTGTAGGCTCATCAGCGATGAGCAACTTAGGCTCACAAGAAATGGCCATGGCAATCATGACTCTTTGTTTTTGACCTCCTGACATTTCGTGAGGATATTTATGGGCACTTAAGGCCGGATTTGGAATTCCTACTTCATTCATCAATTCAACAGCTCTTGTCCATGCTTGCTTGGGAGTCATTTTTTTATGAAGGCGAAGTGACTCGGCAATCTGGTCCCCAACTTTGAAAACTGGATTTAGGCTTGTCATGGGTTCCTGAAATATCATGGATATTTGATTTCCACGAATATTCCTCATATCAGACTCTTTTAATTTTAAAAGATCTTGGCCCTGGAAAAAGATTTCACCACTTAGAACTCTTCCTGCAGGCTTTTGAAGTAGACCCATAATGGCGAGGGAAGCTACACTTTTGCCTGAACCGGATTCTCCGACGACTCCAATTGTTTTACCTCCTGGAATATCAAAGCTAATATTATTTACCGCTCTGGTAATTCCTTCTCCAGTGTGAAATTCAACAGTAAGATTTCGAACAGAAAGTAATGGAGCACTCATCCTATTTTCCTTTGAGTTTTGGATCTAAAGCATCTCTTAATGCATCTCCTAGAATATTAAAAGCAAGAACAATAATAAACATAGCACCTGTAGCAGCAACTAATTGCCACCAAACACCTCGAGATAATTCTAATTTTGCATCATCTATCATACTCCCCCAACTTGGTTCACCTTGAGCCCCTAAACCAAGATATGAAAGTATGACTTCTGATTTAATCGCAATCTGAAACTGCAAAGAAGTGTTAATAATTATTATATGTGAGACATTTGGCAGAATGTGAAAAAAAAGCTTTCTAAAATGTCCCCCACCAAGTGCTCCTGCGGCTTGGATGTATTCCCTTTCTTTGTGTTTAATCACTTCACCTCGAATTAATCGACACAAAGTAACCCAACTTGTTGCACCTAAAGCGACATAAACAGAAAAAGAACCTTTTCCAAGAATCATTGTAATTGAAATGAGTAACATAATATTTGGAATTGAAGAAAAGGTTGTATAAAACCAAGTAATTAAATCGTCCACCCATCCACCGAAGTATCCTGCGATCGCCCCTAATGTGACACCTATTGGTATTGCAATCAAAGAAGTTGCAAGGCCAACAGACATAGCAATTTGAGTTCCTCTAATAATTTTCCTTAAAACGCTACGACCAAAAATATCAGTCCCAAATAGATGATCAAAACTTGGAGGAAGATTCGAAGCTCCTACTTCTTCTGCCCAGTTTGCTGCAATTAAATTAAATTCACTGGCCAATGCAATCATCGAATAAACAAATACGATGATTAATGAAAGTCTTGCCCAACGATCAGCAATTATTTTATTTAATCCATTTTTCCACAAACTAGCTTCAAACATATAACCTACTTAAGCTTCACTCTAGGATCAACTAAAGTGTAAAGAACATCTGAAATTAAGCTGAAAATGATGTAAACAACACTGGAGAGAACGGCCATCGCTTTAATCACTGGAAAATCCGAAGAATTTAATGCATTCAAAGTAATTCCACCCAAACCTGGGATACTAAAAAAACTTTCTAACAACAAGGCGCCAAGGATGAGAAATGGAATTTGTATAACTGTGTAGGTGATAATTGGTATCAATGCATTTCTAAGCACATGCTTTAAAAGTATTGTGCTATCTGCTAAACCTTTTGCCTTCGCAGTTCTTACATAGTCTTGATAAATTTCATCTAAAATCATCGTACGAAAAAATCTAACATCGGGTCCAATACTTAAAAGAACCCATATGATACTTGGTAAAGCAATATAGGGTACGAATTCAGGAAAGCCATATTCAAAACCAGAAATTTCAAACCAGCCTAATTTAAAAGCAAAAAACCATTGAAAAGCTAAAATATAGGCCAGAGAAGAAATACTCATACCTGCAATACAAAAGAAACGAATGAACAAATCAATCCCTTTTCCTCTATGAAAAGCAACTATTAAAGAAATTAAAAGAGACAAGATTGTTGAAATAATGAAGGAAGGAACTGTTAAACAAAGAGACGGATAAGCACCTTGTTTAATCATACTGAGAATTTCTTGCTTTGTCGCCCAAGACCTTCCGAAGTCAAAAGTGAAAGCAGATTTTACAACATCCAGATATTGATAAAATAATGGTTTATTTAAACCAAGTTGCTCTCTTAGTTCCGCCATTTGTCTGGCCGTAGCATTTTTACCTAATAAGATGGCGGTAGGATCACCAGATATTAGGTTAAAAAGTAAAAATATAATTAAACTTACTCCAAATATAACAGGGATAATATTTAATAATCTTCTTATGATAAATTTAAACATTTTAAAACTTTTTGCTTAATTCTTTTTTTACCTCTAAATCCACATTCAAATATTGAGCTTGGGTATGATCAAATGCCATTGGCTTAAAGTTTTTTATCCACGCTTGAGAAAGATAAATTTGAGTTCGATGGAAGCCAAATATCCATGGAACTTCATTTGCAACTATTTCATTCATTTTCTCATACATAGTAGTTCTATTAGGAGATTCTTGTAAAATTGTTGCCTGTCTAAATAAATCATCAAATTCTTTGTTGCAATAATTAGACCCATTTGATCCAGGAGCTTGATTTGGACAGTATAGTAGGCCCAAGAAATTTTCAGCGTCAGGATAATCTGCTCCCCACGCCATGACATACATCTGATGCTGTTTTTTAGTTACTTTGTTGATGAGCTCAGGCCAAGTATTCATTCCAATCTTGATTTTTATACCCAAGGCTGACATAGACTTTGCAAAAAGCTCAATTTGTTGACGTGCTATTGGCTCATTTCTAGTTTGAACAGTTATTTCAGGCAGACCTTTACCATTAGGGTAACCAGCCTCCGCTAATAATTTTTTTGCTAATTCAATATCATAGGACACATAAGTGTTTTTGAATTCCTTCCTATATCCAGAGAGTCCAGGGGGAATTAAACTGTTGGCTTCAAAAGCGGTGTTTTCATAAAACAATTTATTTGCCTCGCTTCTGTTGTAAGCAAGAGACATGGCCTGCCTTAATTTAACATTTTCCTTAAATAAATTGTCTTCGTGATTAAAAGCAAAAAAAGTAACATCCAATTGTGGAGTTATAAAAAGTCTAATGCCTTTACTTTTATGGTCCTCAAGTAATTCCTTCTTACTATTTACTGTTTGAGAAATATTTGCATCTTTAATTTCAATCAGATCAACTTTAGCTTTTTGAAAGTTTTGCCACTTAGGCTGACTTTCAATAATAAAATGTACGACTATCTTATCGACTAATGGAATTTTTTTACCAGCATCAGCGAGAAGACCTAATTTATCATCCCCTTCTTCTCCTTCAACTGGGTAAAACTTTTCTCGAAATTTGGAATTTTTTTGATAAACAATTTTATTCGATTGATCAAACCTTGGAAGAACAAATGGACCTGTTCCCACTGGATAATTAATAAACTCCTTACCATAATAATTGACAACTTCTTTAGCAACGACAAACGAGTAAGGCATGGCCAGCGCATATAGGAATTGTGGGTATTGTTTTTTTAACTTAATTTCAAAAGAATAATCAGTAATTTTTTTAATTCCTTCAATTGATTCATCATAATTAGTTGCCTCGTCTCCAGAGTATTTTACTCTCCACTCATTTAGACCAACAATTTTATCATCAAACAACCACCACCCCTTCGCCTGTAATTTGGGGTCGGCTAAACGTTTGAATGAATAGATAAAATCATCTGATTTCAGTTCTCTTCCTAAACCATCTTTAAAGGCTGGGCTATCGTGAAATAAAACTCCTTCCTTAATTTTAAATGTATATGTGAGTCCATCTGCAGAAATCAAAGGCATTGCCTCTGCAAGATTTGGAATAAGTTCATAGGGTCTTTTTAGAGGATGAAATTCAAATAACCCCTCATAAACTTTTCCAACTTCATTTCCAGAATAATGATCACTGGCCTGAATAGGATCGAATCCAAAGATTTTTTCTGGAGAAATTAAGTTAATCTCTCTCTCTATGAAATTGTTCTCCTTGCTACAAGCGATAAAAAAGAACAGTACTAATAATCCAATTATTCCTTTCATAAATCTCCTACCAACTTAAGAATATTAAATATTCTAAAATACTTCTTAATTAATCTCTATATTATAGAGGAATTACTGACAAGAGGTGCAATTTGATACTGTTTCTATCAACTATCTTTCCAGAAAAATTCTAGTTCTAAAATTTTTGATTTAAATCTATTGTTTTTTAAATCTTCTACGATGAGGGATGTTTTTAAAAAGTGAGATTCAGTAAGATTTTCTGCAATGATTGAAATGATAAAATGACTGTTTGATTCGCTTTCAATTATAAAACGACCTTTATTATGCTTAATATTTAAAACTTTCTGATCAAATAGACATGTGCCCCCATGGCAATCGATATTTTCTTTAAGAAGATCAGCATTTAAAAGCCTCACGAGAAAATGTAATTTCTGCATCAGCTCATTAAACTCTATTTTCTGACTGAAGCTTGATTGAGAAAATCCTTGGTAGATCATACCATGATGGGTTTGAATATTTTGAAACTTATAATTTTTTTTATCTATTTCTGGAAAGACGATAAGCTCTTCGCCCTTAAATGGAATCGAAATTAAAAAGTTCCAATTATTATCTTTAAAAAAACTTTCACATGAAAACAAATCTTGCTTTTCAAAAATGGTCAAACGACACTTTCCCTCACCGTTAATTTTAATCTTATTTAAGAGCTCTATTTCATTTTTATAAACTAGCTCCCTATGAGAACAAGAAGATATAATCGCAAATAATAGAAAAAATATAACTTTCATAAGGTCATCTTTAGATGATTTTATTTTGTTGGCAAGTTATAAAATTATTTTCCAATCTCAGAGGATGCTGGAATTCTCAAATTTTGAAGTTCATCTAGGGCAATACTGATTTTCTTTTTGTCATCTGGAAGTTTTGCTAATTTAAAGGCTGATGATAAAAATTTATGGGCCAACTTAAAATTCTTCAACTCTTTATGAATCTGTGCAAGATGTTTTAATATTTCAACATCATCAGATACTTTTTTATAAGCGAATTCAATTTCTTTAAGCGCCTTATCGAGCCTACCGATCTTGTAAAAATACCATCCTAAAGAGTCCCTGATGTAACCATCATCCGGATTTAGTTCTACTGCTTTTTGAATAAATGAATAAGCTTTTTCTAATTCTGCTCCATCTCGTTCTAAAATAGCATATCCCAAAAAGTTCCAAGCATGAGCATTAGAAGGTTCTTTATCTACAATACTCATAATCAGATCTGTGGATTCTTGATATTTTTTTTCTTTTTCATATAAATTGGCCAAGTAATATTTATGATGATTTGTAAAACCCTTTTCGTTCTGGACAACCATCAACGATTCCATCGCTTCTTTATTCTTTCCTATGGCTTCATAATAGCCTGATTTAATAACACTAAATTCAACACGTAATTCCCCGTGATTTTCGATAGATTTATTTATATGAGTAAGGAAAATAGAACTGTACTCATTATCTGCAATCGCAAGATTAGAAAGCATATTTGCAATTTGAATAGAACTGTCTGCATTTAATGGACTAGAAACAGGAACTTGGTTAAAAAAATCAATTGCAGATTGCAATTCTCCCATTTCTTGATAGATCGCGCCTAGATAATATAAAATTTTATCTGAATTGGGAGCATGTGTTAGTAGTTCTTTAAAAATATTTATGGCCTCTTTAAATTTGCCAGAGTCTGTATACAGGACTCCTAACTTAACTTTTAAATTTAAATTTTCAGGCTCTAAATCTGACAATCTCTCTGCGTAAGGTATCACCTCTTCAAATTTTTCTTGAACAAAAAGTACTTGAATGATTCGAGACAGAATGAGTTGGTCATTTTCTTTTTTTTCTAAAAACTTTTTGTACCCTTTGATCGCTAAATCAAACTGCTCTCTTTCCTCATAAATTGCCCCCAAAGCTGCTACTGCTTGGCTTAAGTCAGGTTGTTTTCTTATCGATGTTAATAACGAATCTATTGCTTTGGGTAAATTTCCGTTATCAATGTGTATCTTACCTATATAAAAATCATAGATCCCGCTTTCCGGATTCAGTCTAGAACATTTATTTAAAGTTAAAAAAGCTTTGTTGATTTTCTTATCTATTGCCAATGACTTACCTAAAAAAATACAAGCGTCCTCATCCTTAGGATTTTTCTTTAAAATTTTTTCATAAATTTGAACTGCTTTAGTTTCTTGATCTTGACTTGAATAGAGACCGGCCAAAATAAGACCCATTTTAGGCTCATTTGTTTTTTTATAAATCTTCTCCAAAAGTGGAGTTGCTTGCTCTATGTCTCCCATTTTAATCAAAGTTATGACTAATTTTTTCTCAATGAATTCATTATTGGGTTGAATTAGATTTAGATATTGAAATAATTGAGACGATTTTTCGTACTCATCATTCATTAAATACATATTTGCTTTTAAAAATAAGTCCGTAGAAAGAAATCTCCTCATCTCCTCATTTCCTTGGACTTGCTTTAAAACATCCTCAAAATGACCATCATTTATCTGTGCTGAATCAACCTTGGTTACTTGAGATAAAGCTTTCTGTTGTTCAAATAATTCTTTTTTATTTTTTGATAAATGAGTGCAACTAATGACTAACGACAGGACAACAGATACTTTAACGAAATAATAAAACTGAGACATCATACTTTTCCTAGGCAAAGACTTTTATCCTGTCTTTTAAGTCTTATCGGACTCAAATGATGAGCGCTTAGAAAATTAGCTATATTCATAAGGAAAATTAAAATTCATCCATGGAGACACACAAGGCATTGAAATCACGTAAAAATCAATCCTGAAGAATGGTATTTTTTACCGTTTTATCCGAGATTTTTGAGTCTTAAGAATTTTTTATGACGATCTGGGTTGACAGTAAATGGCCCTACTAGTAGAAAGTCCCACGAAATAGTGATGAAGATATGCGCCAAACTTATATTTGTTTGACTAAATTCATCAGCTTTTAATTAAAATTTAAACAATATAACGATAAGGTTATAAATCAAATTAGGGGAACAAAATGAAAGACGTACGTATTATCAAGCGTTATCAAAATCGCAAACTCTACGACACTTTCCAAAGCTGTTACGTTACTTTAGAAGAAATTGCTCAAATAATCAGAGAAGGTCATGAAATTCAAGTGATCGACAATAAATCTAAGAATGACATTACTTACATGACTCAAATCCAATTATTATTTGATCAAGAAAGAAAGTCACTTAAACCAGGTGATACTGAACTTTTAAAGAGAGTTATTCGTTCAGAAGAAGGAACTCTTACAGGTTATATCCGTGGTCTAGAGTCAAAGCTTAACCTTACTTTCGAAGCTCCTGTTACTTCAACAGCTGCTGAAGAGTTCAAGCCAGCTTTTGTAGCAAATATGAATTCTTCTATGGAAAATTCAGCAACTCTGAACTAATCTTAGTTCATGAGAAAAAACAATTTCAACACCATACTCATGGCCGTAATGGCCATGAGTTTTTTTTACAGTACATTTGCTCTATCTCAAACTAAATCTAGTGGTTTAGAATCTAAGAAAAAAACATCTGTCCTCCTTAAAAAATCAGAAGAAAATTCAGAAACTGAAAACGAACAAAAAACAGAAGAAACTATTCTAAGAAAAAATAATTACGAATCAGCAACTCCAAGAAAACTAAGGCAACATGGGGTCGGATTTGGACTAGGTCAAACCTTTCTTCTTGGTAAATATTCTGACCATGGTGATGATAAAATCACCTTCGATTTACTTTATAGCTATGCTGCCAGCTATTCGTTTGATCTTTTAATTGATGGGCACATGTCCGAACATGAACACAAAGATCAAAAATTTAGGACTTTAGCACTCGCGACTTCCATAAAAGCTAGGCTTGTGGAGTATGATAACTTTTCTCCATTCGTTCTTGGTGGATTAGGTTTCTATGCACCAAGAATCTATAGAGATGTTGATGGTGAAAATGAGTGGAGTCAGAGAAAAATTACCTTCGGCCTTAATTTTGGAGGAGGAGCTGATCTGAGACTTAACGATAATTATGTCGTTGGACTTTTAGGTCAAATGCACTGGCCTTTCGTCATTAGACAAGATCAAGGTAGTGACGTTAAGGGCTACTATTTCAAACTTCTTATTACGGGAATGTACCTTTTCTAATGACAACAAATCAGCCCTGTCGACTCTACATCTTTACTGGCAAAGGTGGAGTTGGCAAAACAACATTAAGCAAAGCCTTCACCAAATATTTAAGTGAGCACGATCACGAAGTTGCCTATATCACTTTTAAGAATCAATCCATATCAGAAACAGAGAATGAAACGAATGAGTTAATTCATAAGGGTATTAAAGAGATTTATCTTGATCTCGAAGACTGTGCGAAAGGATATATTGAAAAGAAATTAAATTCAAAAATGATTGCTGGATGGATTGTCAAAACGCCCTTTTTCAGAGCTCTCATAAACATGGTTCCCGGATTCAATTATTTAATCTATCTCGGAAAGATGTTGGAGATGGGACACGAGAACCCAAGACTGATTTTAGTTTTGGATGCCCCTGCCTCTGGACATGCTCTTACAATGGTGGAATCGACTACTAATTTTCAACAAATTTTTGAGAGTGGAATAATTTTTGATGACACAAGCAAGATGCTTTCTCGCTTGAATGACCCTCTCTATACTAAATTTCATATAATATCTCTTCCTTCTCCGATGTCCTGGCAGGAAGCAAAAGAATTAAAGACCGGACTGGCCGCAAGAACACCTGCGAACATCAATATTAGTATTAATAATTGCCTCTTTCCGTTTGTGGGCGAAGATATCAATCAACTTCCTTCTGCACTCAGAGAGAAGGCTTTAAATGAAAAAAACTTAGTGAATGATTTAAATGATCAAGTCTTGGCCGTTTTTCCTCATTCTATCAAAAAAAACCAAGAAGATTTGGAAATTGACCTCATACAGAGCATGGCAAAATTGGTATAACAATCTTTTGCAAAAGGCTAATTAGTGACTTTAAAAGTAAAATCTTTTGAAATATTTTGCGGGACTGGAGGTGTTGGAAAAACAACGCTCGCAACGAGCAGAGCAATTTCTCTCGCCAAATCTGGGAAAAGAGTTCTTCTGATAACGATTGATCCGGCCAAAAGATTAAAAGATTTACTTGGCCTAGATAATCAATTTGACGGAGAAAAAGTCGCTGTTAACTTTCAAGGTATTGCTCTTTACGCTTTGTTAATGTCCCCAGAGAAAACTATTCAAAAGATGGCAAAGAAGTTTAATACTCCTGATCTTGCCAGTAACAGAATTGTGCAAATTCTTTCCCGTCCATATGGGGGAATGAATGAAATTTTGTCTCTTATTGAAGTGCAAATGCAATTTGAAACGAATGAGTTTGATACCATAGTTTTAGACACTCCTCCTGGTTCTCATTTTTTAGATTTCTTGGAGGGGATAAACAAAATCAAACATTTTTTTGATCAAAATTTTATCGAAATTTTTAACTATCTGAGTGAAAAGACCTCTAATGCTGGTAAAAAAGTTTTAGGATTTAATATTATTAATAAATTTATTTCTGCAGGCGTGAGAAAACTTCTAGGATATTTACAACATGTTACTGGAGCAAAATTTATAGATGATTTCATTCTTGCTATTCAAATTATCTATCAATCGAGAAGCTCATTTATGAAGGGTATCGAATTACAAAATAAATTAAAATCCAAGGAAGATTGTAATTGGTTTTTAGTGACCTCTGTGGAACAAGGAAAAGCAGCTGAGGCATTAGAGCTTAAATCTCATGCAACTCATTTTATACATGAAGACCACTACCTTGTTCTCAATAAGTGCCTAGAGGATTGTCTTGTGGGCTGGAATCCAATGGAAAACAAATTAATACAATTAAAAGATTCAATTGAAAGTCGAGAAAAGAACTTAAAAAAACAGTTGGGCCAAAATTTTAATAATGTATTTTATTTTCCTGAGATCATCAGTAACTCGACATCAGATCATGTTAACTTTCTTACGCAACAATGGGATCAATATGCGTTACAAAATTAACACCAAAGAAGAATTAGAATCTTTTATTTGTCAGTCCTGGGATTTGGTTAACTCATGGATTGATGAAAATCAATCTAAACTTCCTCAGCCATTTACATCAAGTGTAGATGTTAGAGAAAGCAAATTCAAATTTGCCCCTGTCGATCAAAACATGTACCCAGCAGGCTTTAATAATCTTTGCAATAAAGATCTTTTAAATGCTTCAGAAATTATTAAAACCTCTATCAATAAAATTTCACCTGGGGTAAAAACGATAGGAATTCTTCCTGAATCCCACACTAAGAATAAATTTTATCTGGATCATTTGTTTTCGCTCAAAAAAACTGTTGAATTTGCCGGATTTAGTGTGATTTTTCTATCACCAGATGACTCCCTATTTGAGGATAAAATACAACTCATCCTTGAATCTTTTTCTGGTCATGAAATTAAAATCCACAAGGCCTATTTTGAGTATGATCATTTCAAGTTTTCTTCAAGCGAAATACCATCTCCGGAAGTTATCATTTTAAATAACGATCAATCTTCTCCTTTTGACATTGAATGGAAAAATATAAAAATACCTGTCATTCCCTCCCCATTTGTTGGATGGTACAGGAGACAAAAAATTCTTCATTTCAAACATTATGAATTAGTTGCCAACGAGTTTTGCCATCATTTTGAAATCAATCCAGATCTCATTCAGGCGAAATTTTCATACACTGACAATATTGATTTTGGTTCCAAAGAAGGAATTGAAACTCTCGCTACAAAAGTTGATGACCTGCTTTCTACCTTACCAAAAGATTCTTCCGTTTTTGTTAAAGCTTCTCAAGGGACTTATGGAATGGGCATATCCGTGTTCAGGTCTGGTGAAGAAGTTATCAGCATGAACAGAAAAACAAGAAATAAAATGGACATCGGTAAAAACAATTTGAAATTCACTTCTGTGTTGATCCAAGAAGGAGTTGAAACAATTGTTGAATACGACAAAGCTCCTGCCGAGATTACAATCTATCTTATAGATGGAAAATCTATTGGTGGATTTATGCGTGCCAATCCATTAAAAAGCACTCAGGCCAATCTCAATTCTCAAGGTATGATTTACAGAAAGTTTTGTATTTCTGAAATAAAACAAAATAATGATCATCAAATCAAAGAACAAGTTTACACCATTATAGCTCGATTATCTACATTAGCTGCTTCAAGAGAAATGAAAGAATTAACGGAGAATTTATGAAAGATTTAAAATTTGAATCCAAAGTTATTCATGTTGGAGGAGAGCCAGATCCTACTACTGGTGCGATAATGCCTCCAATTTACCAAACATCTACTTATGTACAATCTTCTCCGGGAGAGCATAAAGGTTACGAATATTCTCGCTCTCACAATCCAACAAGAACGAGACTACAAGAATGTCTTGCTTCTTTAGAAAATGCGAAACATTGTCTTGTTACTGCAAGTGGCCTATCCTCTTCTACTCTCATCATGCATATGCTTCCCAAAGGATCAAAAATTATTAGTGGTGATGATGTTTATGGTGGAACTTATCGTTTATTTACTAAAGTTTTTCCTGATATTCATGATTATCATTTTTTAGACAGCACCAAACTTGATTCTTTTAAGGCGAAGATAGAAGAAATTAAGCCTGCTCTTATTTGGCTTGAAACTCCAACTAATCCTCTTCTAAAAATTTCTAATATCAAATCAATTTGTGAAACGGCAAAAAAAGTGGGGGCTCTCGTTGTTGTTGATAACACATTTATGAGTCCATATTTTCAAAACCCACTTGATCTAGGTGCTGATCTTGTTATTCATTCAATGACAAAATTTATCAATGGCCACTCTGATATCGTTGGTGGTGCAATCATGATGAACTCTCAAGAACTTCGAGATAAACTCTTCTTTTATCAAAACTCTATTGGACCAAGCCAATCTCCTTTTGACAGTTGGTTGGTTTTAAGAGGACTTAAAACTCTTGCTCTTCGTATGGAAAGACATGAACAAAACGCTATGGCCGTTGCAAAATATTTGGAAAATCATCCAAAAGTAGAAAAGGTTTTTTATCCTGGCCTAAAATCACATCCTCAGCATGACATAGCAAAAGAACAAATGAGAGGTTTTGGAGGAATGATTACCTTTTTTGTTAAGGGAGGAATCACTGAATCAAGAAAGTTTTTAGAAAATGTGAAAGTTTTCGCTCTTGCTGAAAGCCTTGGTGGAGTTGAGAGTCTTGTTGACCATCCAGCAATCATGACTCATGCATCAATTCCTAAGAACGTCCGTGAAGAACTTGGCATTTTTGATAATCTAATTCGTCTTTCTGTTGGAATAGAACACATTGATGACTTAATTAAAGATCTTGATTTCGCATTTTCTAAAGTTTAATAAAAAGGCAGGTAGCTGTTGCAACTAAAATCAACAGCTACTGCTTGATTATATTATTTGAACCAGATTTTTCGTTGTCCTGATTTTGTACTTTTCCTTCTGTGATCTCTTTAAAAGCTGGATCTATCTTTTGAACGATTGATTTAACCTTGTCAGTAAAAATATCCGGAACTTCTGTATAACGACTAAAAACAACTGAGTCCTTTAAATATCTATCGATCAGTAAATAACTACAATAAGTCTTCCCATGATTCGAAGATAAGTTATCTCTATCACCCTCAGCAAAAATCAATCCTTCATCTTGAATGACTTCCATTAAATTTGAGTACTGAGTGCAAAAATCTCCTGTGTCATTTACCCCATTTTTGTTTGTACAATTTGAAATTTTCTTAGCGACATCGACCCCTGTAACGGAAGTCACTTTGATGTGCACAGGTTCTCTGCAAACATCAATGATCCATTCTTTAGGAAGATATTTTTTGTGTTGAACCGATATAATACAACCTTTCTTTTGAATGACGAATTCCTGCTTTAAAAGTCCGAATAAAACTCCTTGATGAGTCATAGACATCTTATAGTTTGCATCTAAGCAACTTTTAGAACTGAATCTTTCCTGTCCAAAAGCGACAGTGATTTGAGTCACAAATAAACAGAAAATAAAACTAAATCTGATGTATTCCATGACGATTGACCTCCAATAACAAGACGGTAGAATCTTTTTTTAATATGTCTTCTTTCTGAGAAAATTTTAATTTATAAAAAAGAAATGACATTAAATCCATATCAATGGATTTATTATTTTCATTTATAACACTAACTATGTCTATCTTAGGAAAAATATTTTCAAAATTATTCATGTATCCAGAGGATAATATGAGCATTTTTTCCCCTTTACTAAGAATTAAATTCGAATGATTCTCCATCTTTTGAAAAACTTCTACACCCCTTAAGATATTAACTGAACTCTCTCCATAGCTTTTGACTTCAAAATTCTTAGTATCAATTTCTAAAATGAAAATTTCACATTTAGCTTTCTTTTTCTTCGTTTGATTAATTAGCTCAACATCATGCTTTGCCTCTTGCAAAAAACTCAAAGGATTAAAACTAATTTGCTTCTGAGCACCTAAGATTCCCATTACGGAACTAGAAATTAAATAAGACTCCGTATGAATGAGAACAACAAAGAACTTTTTTTCGTCAGAAATCACATCAAAGAATTCAATTCCTACTCCATCTCCAGAGGAAAAATGAGAAGTCAGTTTCGCTCCTTTAAATTCTTGAACTCTTTGTGGTCTAAAAGCTTGATGAAGTTTTTTTGCGCTAGAGTAATCGGCTGAGACTTGGGTGAGCATTTCATCTAATTCTTGGCTAAATCTTACCATGTGATTTTGAAGAATAGCTTGATCAGTTATTAAATTTTCAAAAAATTTAATTTGATTTAATAAAATCCCATTGGCAAGAGGAGCTAAGGGAAGGGCATGAACACCCAAAACTTTTGAAAGGACATCAATCTCCAAACGAATTAGCTCCTCTAGGTTATTTTTTTTTATGTCATAAAAAAAATAAACTCCTAGAAACGTATTCATTAAAGCTTTAAGATTTTCTTTCTCTTTTTTAATCAAAAGATAATCTTCAAAATTAATCAAAACAATTTCATTTCTTTTTACTAAAGAAAGATTAAGAAAATCTTTCATCGATAAGCGGTGAGACTCATGACTAAATATTTCAATATTAAATTCGATTTGTTCAAAATTTGAACTAATCAAATTCTGGTCGTCCACAATATACATTACCCCCCCTTTCGGAGATTGATATTTCAAACATTTAGCCCATAAAATCAAACAATTCCATTTTATCGTTTATTTTTCCCCAAAACAACCGAAGAGAATCCTATAGAGGGCCTAAGTCCTATTATTTTAGCTTCGGGATAAGTGGATATATGAAAAAGAACAACGTGTATGAACTTCCATCACTCAGTGTTTCGTTATCGCTTTTGGGGATGGCAGCCTCTGTTGAAAAATTAAAAGAAGAAAACAAATCAATTAATGAGCAAGCGGCCCGAACAATTCTTAGAGCGCTAGACGCTAAAGACCACTATACATTTGGTCACAGTATGAGGGTTGCTTACTTTTCACTTGTTACTGGCCGAGAAGCAAAGTTATCTAGTCAAGAAATGTACACCTTAGAATTGTCGGCAATATTCCATGATATAGGAAAAATTGGCACTCCGGATGTTGTACTAAACAAGCCTTCAAGATTAAATGAAGACGAGTTCCTCATTATGAAGAAGCATCCAGAGTTGTCTTCTCAAATTTTGGGTGGATTTAAAAATTTTGATGAAATAGCATTCAATACACTTTGCCATCACGAAAGATTTGATGGAAAAGGTTACCCCAATGGACTTAAAGGAAATGAAATTCCAGTTGCCGCAAGAATCATTCTTATTGCAGACACATTTGATGCAATGACCTCTACCCGCCCATACAGAAAGGGTCTTCCCTACGAGATCGCATTTGATGAGCTTATTCAGTTTTCGGGAACTCAGTTTGACCCTGAGATGGTTAGATTTTTTATTGATGGGATGAGAAAAGAAGCCTTAAAAGGTGAAGATGATTTCTATATTCCTCTCATGGATCAAAAATTTCTTAAAAATGCTGCCTAGTCATTGCTACAGAAATCAGTTTTCGTATTTGATATAATCTTTCTAGACTGAGTCTGTTCACATCCGCCTTGAGTTTCATAAACATTTTCAGGAAAACACTCCACAGACTTTTTTAAATATTTTATCGATGCATGGTTTGTTTGACATATTTTATAACTTGCTCCATCAACACATGCCCAATGTTTTCCAATGCAATTGTATACAAGTCCTCTTCCAACAAATTCATAATCTGGGGGAGCTACATATTCTTTTTGCTCTACCACAGTATTGGTTGTTTTAACCTGACTCTCTAAATCTTGAAGAACTTTTTCAGTAAGATCTTCTGTGTTTTCAGTTTTAACAGTTTCATCAACAGTATCTGATGTACTATTTGAATCTAACTTTTCTTCAGTTGAGGAATCAATGAAAGTTGAATCCGTTGAGGATTCTTCAGTTGCTGTTTGAGCAGATGAATTATCTTCACTAGTGGTACTAGTTCCAGTATCTACATCCGTTTGTACAGTTGTTGAAGCCGATTCTTCTGTATTAGACGTTGACTCAGGCACAATCACTGGCTCATTAATAGCTTCATCATTACTTGTAGATGAACTAATCGTTGCTTCTTCCTTATTTTCTTCTTTATTCTCTTCTTTTAAAGATCCATCTACTGGCGCTTGAGTGTTTGATATATCACTCAAGGTATTATTTTCTTCTACAGGCTTTTTCCTTGGCCTATTAGGCTTTTTAAAAGAGGTCGCAACATCTGGGACTTCTGGCTCTGGTGGAAAAATTTCATCGTAAAGTAAAATCACCATGAGTGAGGCTACGACTACAATCTTTATAACAAGAGATTTTTTCTTTTTTGCCTCGTCAATTCCTTTAGAATCATTTACTTCTGTAGATTCTCCTATCTCTTGGGAAGATGTCGATTTAGGTCTTTTAAATTTACCTGTTAATTCAGTAAATTTATTTTTTAATTTATCAGCTAGAGATAAATTTTTATGTTCTTCTGAATCATTTGATAAATCAGTTTGAGTGTCCTCACTTAAAGAGGAAATATCTGCAGAACCTGTTTTATCATCAGATAATTTTTCTTCTGAATTATCGCTATCGTCACCTGCACTATCCGTATCTTTTTTATTTTTTAAAAAAGGGAGTTTAGCTTTAAGGTCACTTATGATTTTATCAAGTATAAAAACTCCATTTTTAAAAGCAACTTGAGTGCTGAAACAACATCCAGTATTCTAATTATAAGTGAGCCTAAAAAGTTTGCAATTAAATCCATCAAACGATAAGGAATGAGTTGTGAAAACTGGTCGAGATGAAGGGGTCATTAAATTCAAATACACCTTAAAAAGAGCCCCTGCTCCTGAAATGTCTGCTGTCATAAACCTGGAAAAATGGAGAGCACTTTTTTTTAAACTAGGATTTGTAGGAGAATACCAGAACGAAAAAATCGGATATGGAAATTTATCCTATAGGCTAAAATTAAATTCTTTTCTCATCACAGGAAGCCAAACTGGTCACTTGGCACACCTACAAGCTCATCACTACACAAAAGTAATTGATTGTGATTTAAAAAAAGGCTCTGTCGCGGCTGAAGGTTTAATTCCTCCTTCAAGTGAATCTCTCACTCATTATAGTCTCTATCTGGCCAACCAAAAGATTCAAGCAATCTTCCATATTCATCATGCAGCTCTTTGGAATTTTATGATTGAATCCAACTATGATTCAATCCCTGACTGTATTAGTTACGGATCCAAAGAAATGGCCGACTACGCTAATCAGCTCTCTGGAAATAAATCAAGCGGTCTATTTGTCATGAAAGGCCATGAAGATGGGATTGTATCCTATGGAACAACACCAGAAGAGGCAGGAAAAAATATTTTAGAAGTCTATCGAAAACTCTCCCTCAGGCAGTAATGTTTTTAATACATTTAGTTTAATGCTAGCTTCAAATTCAGATTTAGCAGACAAAAATACCATCAAAAATCTAGTATCATCAGGAGATAAAAGAATGAGATTTTCGATTGAAGATAACTTGTTCTTTAAGGATGAAAAATTTATTTTAGGATTTTTAAGCAAAAAAAGACCACTCCACTGATGATGATTCGCAAATTTTTTTGAAAGTAGATAAGTTACAAGACCCATCGTTTTTCTAAAATTAACTTCACAAAAATGCTGTATAAAATAATTCCCTGAATCTTCATAGATATATGAATCGATAGAAAATTCTCCTTGTGGCGACAATCTATGATAAAAATCCGTAACTTTTTTAATGGTCTCGGAAAATTTAACCCAAGAGGATTCTGCTAAATGAGGATAAAACTTTAATGATGAATAACTAGGATGAAGGAGATTTCTAAAAATTGTTCCTTGATATTTAAAATTTTTATCAACTATATTTTCATAACAAATTGACTCTCCTCCAGAAAAAACATAATGAGAAAAATCAAATATTCTATTTTTTAAAGGCTCAATAATTCTTGGATAACTTAATTTTGCTAGATCTTCATATGATCTTATAGTTTGGTTACCTCGACCCGACATACTTAGAAATTCTTTGGCGATCGAGGGAAACTTTAAGATTTGTCCTTGAGCTTGGTTAAAATTTTGAAAAATGAAACTATTTTCAAAGACACCAAGATCCTGACCTAAAAGGAAACTAGTCTCTTTGGAATTTAATCTTTTTTCTAAATTTATATCTTGTAATTGCCCCCACCAATTTTCATATTTCCCAGATCTTATTAAGTTAATTTTTTTATTCGTTATTGACTCCACATGCTCCAAATAATCTTGATTATATTTCTTAAGACTGTAGACAGGTCGATCTTCGAGAAAAAAAGCTACAAACTCTAAAGATTCATCCATTATCCTCGAATGATTTTTACTACCTAAAAGCTCAGATTCGTAACTTGCATTGACCCTAATTGGCAGCATTGGATCTTCTTGTTGTTATTTTGAATGGATCTTGAAAAGTAGATAGATTTTCAACATATTCATCATCATTCATGGCCACCATATGAAGCTCCCTAGAGAACTCTATACCCTTTGATCTAGAAGGAGTGATAGGCCACGGTAAATTTTCAAGATAATAGTCCCATAATTTTTTATCTTGTCTCCATTTCTTCATCCAAAAAGATCCAAAAGCGACATGACTTAATTCATCTTTTAAGACGACATCTAAAATCTCAGCTGTTTTAAAATCACCAAGATGTTTAAAAATTTTTGAGTAATAATTGGCAAAATCAAGATTCGCGGACTCAAGAGTTAAAGACATAAGAGACACAAACTGAGACGGAGTTTGAAGTTTTTCCATTTGTCTCCAAAAAAAATCATTAACAGGAAAATCACCAAACTCATACCCAAGCTCATTTAACCTTTTGGTGTAAAGTCTGAAATGCTTTTGTTCATCTCTCAGAGCTGAATAAAGACCTTTTTTAAATTTTAAATCTTCTTCTGATTGGTGAGGGAAGATTAAAATAGCTGCCGACATCATTTCAATGGCAAGAAGTTCATGGTTGGCAAAACTATGTAAGGCAATTGCTTTTTTATTATCCTCGGAAAGGGCCTGCTTTCCAGGAAATTTAAGTTGCAGATCAGAGAATTTTAATTTTTCAATTCTTCCGGGAAATTTAGGTAATGAAAATTCTTGGTAACCATCCCATGAAATATTATTTTCAAAAATTTTATCTGAGATATTTTCGCCAAGAAGTATTTGAGAAAAAAAATCTTTATAGGAGATCATAACTTATCTATGTTTTTTAAACGCCTGAGCTGGATTTTTTCCCTTTTTTTGAAAAGGTCTAGAAAATTTCTTTTTCGGTGCAGGGCCTTTCATTTCCGATCGATCAGAGGATGGTCTCTTCTCACGTCGAGATTCTGTTTCTCTTTCAGGTTTTCTAAATCCTCGTCTCTCTCCTCTTCTTTCTACTCTTCGTTTAGCAAAACATTCATCACAAATATTAAAAGAAGAATTCACAGGCATTTTACAACCACAACTCGAGCAATATTTACTAATTTTATCTGATAGAAGCTCATTCAAGCGTTCAATTGCTTTTGATTTGTTTTCTAAGAGGACATTTTCATCAAACACAAAGTTTTTATTATTAAAATGTCTCGATAGCCATTGATAAAGCTCAACGCATTTAATTGAAGTTTCAAGATAATCAATATTATCTGCGCGATCATCAATAGGCTCATTAAAAATACTCTGTGAAGTTACATAGTGATTTAGAATCCACAAATAATACTGAACATGCTCAATAAGGCCTAAATTAACAGGAGCACAAGCAAATCCAAATATTTCAGAATAAGATAATTGCCTATTTTCATCTGCAGCTTCAACCATTTCAGCAAGCTCAATCATTTCTTTCAAATCAACACAAAAAAATGGCTTCTCAAAAGTCATTGTATTAAAAAGTCTTAAAAACTCTGAAAGACTAAGACTTGGAAGAGAGTTGGCCTCTAGTGCATGATTCACACTCTTAAAAATATCAAGATCAGGTCCAACCATCGCCTTATCGCTTTGGGTAAGATGATAGGAAAGAGCATTTTTTAAAGTCTGCAGACCGTCTTCAACACGATTTAAAGTAGTCACCCATCCGGTAGGAAATCTTTTAAATCTTCCTGCTCTTCCTGCAATTTGTTTAATTTCAGAATACGTAAGGGGTATTTCTTTATTATCAACAAATTTTGATAAAGCAGAAAAAACAATCCTTTTAACAGGAAGATTCATCCCCATGGCAATCGCATCAGTGCTCACCATGATATCAGTTTCACCCTCATCAAATTTTCTGGCCTGCTCCCTTCTCACTTCTGGAGATAATCGGCCATACACGATAGAAACTTTGAAATCCAACTCTTCTAAATCGGCCTTATACTTTAAGGCATTTCTTCTAGAAAAAACGATTAAAGCATCATGCTTTTGCAATTGAGTGAGAGGTATTTGATGATCCATGACGTGTAATTCAGTCATTCGGCGATAGTCACGAACCTCTAGGGTATCCCCGCAAAGAGCTAATATCTTTTTGACTAATTCCAAAACTGAGTGGTCGCCACATAAATGAATTTCATCAGCTTGGATATTAACGAGTGCTCTTGTCCACGCCCATCCTCTTTGAGGATCTGTGAGCATTTGAATTTCATCGATGACACAACAATCAAATCGGCTCTGAAGCTTTGCCATTTCGATTGTAGAGGCAAAATGAGTTGCTTCTGGGATTTCAATGACCTCTTCACCAGTTAAGAGAGTCGTCTTTGTCCCCTTGGAATTCATCGTATCATAAAGTTCAGAGGCCAGAAGTCTCAAAGGAGCAAGGTAGCAACCAGTTTTAGCAGCACATAGGGCTTCAATAGCATGATAAGTCTTACCTGAATTGGTTGGACCCATGTGGTAGACGATTTTTCTCTTAATTCTTCTTGCTTCAGCATGAAGCCAGAATTGCCCTAGGTAATCTCTTAAGATTGTAGCAGAAATATCTTTGCGCTTAAGAGCAAGTACCGCCTGGAGAAACCTATCAAATTCTTTGCGAAGAAAGATATCTCCCTTCCAAATATTTGTTTCTAATTGAAGGTAGAAACGCTCGTATTCTTCCGGTGAGATCACCTCAGGTTTAAGACCTTTTTCCACAAGGATCGTATTAAAGAAGACAGTTAATTTTTCTTTATAAACTTTTCCTAATTCAGATTGAGATCCAAACTTACTTCTAAAATGATACTTTACTTCATTTTCTAGTTTGTTCACCGAGGAACGCTTCAGCTTATTTCTCATCTGGTGAAAGTTTTTATCTAAATCTTTTTTTAAATTGAAAACAGCACCAGAAATATCAGCGATTTTTTTAAATAAAACCCAATCATGAAGTTTTTCTTCTGCCTTATCAATAAGAGTCGTTTGAGTCGTAAAAACAAACTCTCTTACCTGTGTCCGATAATCACCTAGGCATTGAACACATTGGCAGGTCAAATCCTTATCATTTAACTTAATATCGAATTTATTTTTTAATAAATCCTGAGTCTGAGTATGGGATTGTGTTTTTTCAGAAATCCACGTTTTAAATAATTCTTTATATGAAAAAGCTAAATCAGAACTAAAATGTCCATCAACGAGAACAGGGTACGTTTCAGTGGAAGGAAAAATAAAATCTTCTAAGAGAGCTGTCTCTATGATTGCTTCTCTCTCAAAAATTTCATGAAGTCTTCCAAAGTTTTTTTCAAAAAGGGATTCAAGTGAAGGATTGGCGTCTAAGAAAGTTCTCGTTTCAATTGAGATGAATTCTAAAACGTCAACAATGAGTAATGCATCCTCTAAACCACGTATACTAGGGGACTCTTCATCCCCCAGTAGCATTGTGGTAATAAAAGCTTTTCTAGATATTTCTAAATTAGATCGAATGTCCTGAAACAAGGACTTTAATTCATTAATCAAAGAACTCCAAAATCAATTATTTTGCCAACTCTACAACAAAAGCTGTCGCAAGTTTAGCGAACTTAGCAGCATGTGTAGCATCTCCGCCAGCAGTTTGCAATGTGTCCTGCGCAGAGTGGATTTTTCTGTTGATATCTTCCATAGTAGACTCAAAAGGAATAGACGATGGATATCCTGCTGCAGTCCAAGAAGCATGATCTGAGCATCCATAACCACATTTTGAGTAACCCCAAGGAACTTTCACGTACTCATCAATAAGTTTACCTAAAAACTCATTTTGCGCTTGGTTTGTATAATCAGACATCATGACGATATCTTTATTGGCAGTTCCTTTATTGAGAGTCATATCTAACTGCATAACCCCAACAACTTTTTTGCCAGAATTCTTATATCTTGTAGCAATTTCTTTAGAGCCTAAAAGACCAACTTCTTCAGCTGCATAACCCATAAACTGGATTGTCTTTTCTGGCTTAAAATCTGTTTCCATCAAAATTCTGATCACTTCAGTAATCGTTGCGATACCAGAAGCGTTATCATCTGCTCCAGGAGCTCTGTTTGAAGAGCTTCCAAACATTCCTGCGATCGAATCCGCATGACCACCAAGGATCACGATTTCATCACTTTTCACAGAACCCTCAATAGTCATAAGAATTGAAGCTTGAGGCCAGCTAGGGTGTGAAACCAATTCAACTTTTACATCACTTCTATGCTTAGATAAATTTTGCCAAGTGTTTTTAATAAACTCAGACGACTGAATCCCTGTTTGAGACTTGTAGTATCTGGTATGAAAATTAGAAAGAGAAATAATCATGTCTCTGATCGATTGCTCTTTAACCATTGCAACCATCGGTTTAACAATATCTTGTTTAGTTATAGAGTAATCTGCGAACAACGCTCTTTTGGCAAAATACATTTCACCTTGAGAAGAAATAGCTTCACTCGCTTCCTCAAAAGAATCATGCGCGATAAATCCACCGCAACGGTGAAGCTCATTGTGTATAACGTGAGAAAGCTTTTCAACTTCCTTGTCTGACAAATTTACTACAGAAGCACCTTGTCCAGAAAAAGCCACATTTAAAGACTTATTCATTTGAGGCCTAATTTTGGCCAAAATATCATTGTCTACAGTTAACCATTTCCCATTTGGAGAAGCCGAAACCGTGGCTCCAGTAAGTAACAACGCTAATCCCAAAGATTTTTTCATTTTTTCCGTCCTTGCTATGAACAATCACTGTTATGATTAACACATAGATTAATGTGATTTGAAAACTAATAAGTACTAATTTCTTTCATCCTATGTAATTTTTAACGAGGTTTTTATGAAAACAGCTCTTACGGACATGCTTGGAATAGAATTTCCAGTGATTATGGCGCCAATGTTCCTTGTTACTAACACTGACATGATTATCGCCGCTGCTGAATCCGGTATCGCAGGTTGTATTCCGGCCCTAAACTTTAGAAGTATTGAAGATCTGGAAAAGGGAATTAAGGAAATTAAAAGTAGAACAAATAAGCCTTTTGGAATCAATCTTATTGTTAATCAATCAAATGTTCATGCTAAAAAGCAACTCTATAAATGCCTAGATCTAGGTGTAAATTTTTTCATTACTTCTTTGGGATCACCAGAGGAAACAATCAGAGAGTCTAAAAAACTAGGTGTTAAAGTTCTTTGTGATGTGATTGATCAAAAAATGGCAAAAAAGGTCGAAGATCTTGGAGCTGATGGAGTCATCGCTGTTAACTCTGGAGCTGGTGGACACCTTGGAAATATTCCAGCAACTGTTCTTGTTCCTGAACTTAAAAGAATTTGCAAAATTCCTGTGATTTCAGCAGGAGGCGTGGGTACTGGATCAGGAATACTTTCAATGCTTGCCTTAGGAGCAGATGGACTTTCAATTGGCTCACCCTTTATCGCCACAACTGAATCTAAAGTAGGACAAGACTATAAACAGGCCTGTGTTGACTTCGGAGCTGAAGACATTGTCGTGACAACTAAAATCTCAGGCTCCAGATGTACTGTCATCAACACACCTTATGTAAAAAAAGTAGGAACAGATCAAAACTTTATTGAAAGTTTTTTAAATAAAAATAAACAAATTAAAAAGTACGCCAAAATGCTAACTTATTACAAGGGTATGAAAATGATTGAAAAGGCAGCTTTTAGTGCCACCTATAAAAATATCTGGTGCGCAGGATCGTCCATTGAATTCACTGAAAAAGTAGAACCAATTAAGGATATCGTGAGGAGACTAAAGTCTGAATTCAACACTGCAAAAGAAGAACTCAATTCAAGATTAGGATAATTATGAAATTTGGTTATAAGATGATCGATAAGTTAATTGGAAATCCAACAAAATCAAATCTTGTTATTCTTAACAAGGTGCTTAGCTTTGGAATACCTTTTAATGCTCCTCACTCATTTAAGATTAAAAACCTTTCCTCTGATTTAGTAAAAATTCAGCTTCCAAATAAAAAGCTAAACCATAACCATCTCAGTGGAATTCATGCCTGTGCGATTGCAACAGTTGGAGAATTCTGTGCCGGACTTTCTATTCTTTCATCTTTTGGCATCAGTAAATATCGACTGATACTCTCAGAGCTCAATGTGAAATATTCTTATCAAGGAAGAACTAATCTTGAAGGAAGTTGTCTTCCTACTCAAATTAATAAAGAAGAGGTTCAAGAGAGTCTTGAAAAAAATGGAACTTACTTTCAAACTCTTAAAACCATCATTCGCGAGGAAAGCTCTGGAAAAGAAGTGGCCGTCGTCACAACAACTTGGCAATTAAAACCATGGAATCTTGTTAAAACAAAGCAGTAACAATTATTCTCGAGAGCCATGCAAAACCATAGGCCATGGCCAGAGTATAAAACCCCATGAAGGCAGGCCACTTAAGAGAATTGGTTTCCCGTCTCAGAACAGCAAACGTAGAAATACATTGGGGGGCAAAAACGAACCAAATTAAAAGAGCGACAAGAGTCCCAAGACCAAATTGATTGACCAGTGCTTGAGACATATTTTGCTCAAACCCAACTGAACCTTCCTCGATGGATAAAACCATTGAAAGAGCACTTACAACAACTTCCCTCGCACCAATACTAGGAATTAAAGCAGTGGTAATTCGCCAATCAAAACCTAGTGGAGCAAAAAAAGGTTCAAAAGTTTTTCCTATTTGAGCAGCATAGGAGTGATCTATATTAGATTCTCCATTCTGAAGAGGGAAAGTCACCAGCATCCAAATAACCAGGCTCACGACGAGAATTATTTTTCCTGCTTTAGATAAAAATATTTCTGCTTTGTTTTTTAAAACAAGCATTAAATTATATATTTTAGGAATTCTATAAGGAGGAAGTTCCATCAAAAGCATAGATGGTGAAGACTGCGGAAGAGATTTTTTAAAAATATACGAGACGAGTAATGCCGAAGCAAACCCTAACAAATAGAGTCCCAATAGAACAAGCCCAGGTAGTCTTAACCAACCCATTCCCCATAAAGGTAAATCAGGAATAAGAGCACCAATTAAAATTGCATAGACAGGTAATCTTGCTGAGCAAGTCGTCAAAGGTATCACCAACATCGTGATTAATCTTTCTTTGTGGTTATCAATTACACGAGTCGACAGGATTCCAGGTATTGCACAAGCATGGGAGGAAAGAAGTGGTATAACAGCTTTACCAGGAAGGCCTATTTTCCTCATCAAAGAATCTAGTAAAAAAGCCGCTCGTCCTAAATAACCAACATCTTCCAAAAATTGGATAAATAAAAATAAAATTAAAATTTGAGGAAGAAAAACAATAACTCCTCCAACTCCACTAATAATTCCATCCACCATTAGGCTTTTAAGAAGGGGTGATTGAATAATGTTCCCCAATTGATCACCTAATAAAGCAAAGGAATTTTCGATCAAATCCTGAATCGGTGAAGCCCAAGAGAAAAGAGTTTGAAAAATAATGAGCAATAAGGACAGTAAAATGAATAATCCCCAAAAAGGATGTAACACAAAGGAATCGATTCTCTCGCTTAAAGTATCAGGCTTCAAAGGTGAAATCACCACTCTACCAAGAACGCCATCTATTGAATGAAAAATTTTATTTACATACTTTGGCGATCGAAATTCCTTCTGCAGATCAACAGGGAGATTTAAAGGTGGAAAGGCTTCTCCTCTTGAGTCTAAGAGAAATTTTTTAAGTTCAAAAATCCCCTCACCAGTAGCTGCGCTTGTCGGAATGATGACAGCACCAAGTTCTATTGAAAGTTTATCTAAATCTAATTTTAAACCCCTCTTGGTCGCTTCATCAAAAAGATTTAAAGCAATAACCAGGGGGTATCCGATTTCTTTTAATTGGAAGGCTAAAAAAAGAGATTTCTCTAAATTTGTCGCATCAATAACAAGTACAAATAAATCAGCTGATTTTTCTTTTTCTTTTTGAAGAAGAAAATCTTTAGTCACCTTTTCATCAAGAGTGGTTGCATCTAAAGAGTAAATCCCTGGAAGATCATAAATTTCTAAAACCTTCTCTTTTCCTTCAAAGACCCATCCAGTTTTTCTCTCAACAGTAATCCCAGGAAAATTTGCTACTCTCTGAAAACTTCCAGTTAACTTGTTAAACAAAGCTGTCTTGCCCACGTTAGGCATTCCTACTAGAGCAACTCGACGGATCACTGAGTAACCTCGACTTTAATTAACTGAGCTTCTGATTTGGAGAGAGCTATTTTTCGTCCCCTTACTTCAACAAGAAGAGGCTCTTTGAACAAGGGGGCTTTTCTGGTTATTTTAATATTTTCCCCATGTAAAAATCCAAGCAGCATTAACCTTGATTCAACTTCATTGTAAGAAGACTTTTCATTATCCTGAAAAGAACGCACGACTAAAGTTTGATTTAGAGGAGCCTGATCTATACTAATCATATGTTCGGTATATCAAACAATCCTACCCTTGGCCAAAGCTTCCTTGATGTTGTGGATATTTTATATACCCACAAATAATATATGTTTATGCGCAAATATATTACTCTAAGAATGAAGATTTATTTTACATAAAATCATGGATTGGTTAAATCTCATGAAAATATTGGGAGTTTATATGAAATTTATGTTTTTCATTTCTTTATGCTTTTTACCTCTTTTATCAAAAGCATACACGCCTAATAAACTATACAAACTCACTATTCTCCACACAAATGATCATCACGGAAGGTTTTGGCCAAATAGAGACGGAGAACTTGGCCTAGCTGCGAGGGCAACATTAATTAAAAAAATTAGGTCAGAAGTTGCAAGTACTGGAGGCCATCTCTTGCTTCTTGATGCTGGAGATATAAATACCGGTACCCCCACATCCGATCTTTTAGACGCGGAACCAGATTTTATGGGGATGTCTCTTCTAAAATATGATGTCATGGCCGTAGGTAACCACGAATTCGATAATCCACTCGAGACCATAAAAAAACAAAACAAATGGGCTGGTTTTCCTTTTATTTCAGCAAATATTTACGACAATAAAGGAAAAAGAATTTTTCCCTCACACATAAGAAAAAATCTGGATGAATTAAAAGTCACGATATTCGGACTTACTACAGAAGATACGCCTCTTAAAACAAATCCTCTCAATGTAAAAGGACTTCAATTTATCCCTGCCGTACAAGAGGCGAAAAAACTTGTTCCTATTATCAAAAACAATACTGATGTTCTGATAGCACTTACCCATATTGGCCATTACCCAAATGAGAAGCATGGAGCTGATGCCCCTGGGGACGTCACTTTGGCAAGAAAAGTTCCAGGCATTGATCTAATCATTGGTGGGCATACCCAAAAACCTCTTTTTAAGCCAGATATTCAAAACCAAACGATCATCGCTCAAGCGCATGAATGGGGAAAATATGTGGGCAGAATTGATTTAGAATTTTTCAATGGAAAACTTAAATTAAAAAATTTCTCCTTGATTCCAATCAATTTAAAAGATTCAGGCTCACAAATTGAACAAGATCAGGAAGTCACAAACTTTCTAACTCCTTATAAAAAAGCTGGGGACAAATCCCTTCAAGTGAAACTTGGCTTTGCTGAAACAGAATTCATAGGCAGAAGAGAAGTGATCAGAAATCAGGAAACCAATCTTGGAAATTTAATTGCAAAAGCTTATCAAACTAAATTCAATGCGGATTTAGCTATCCTAAACTCAGGAGGAGTTAGAGACTCAATCTACAAAGGAGATATCACTTACGAGACCATTCTAATGGTGCTTCCATTTCAAGGAGAAGTCGTAACAGCGAAACTCAGTGGCAAAGAGTTGAAAAATTATTTATCTCAAGTCATTTTCAATCTTACACCTGGATCAGGAGCATTCCCTCAAATGTATGGAGTTGAAGCGCTTGTCAATCGTAAGAGTAAAAAAATCATGAGTCTTAAGATTAATGGACAAGAGCTATCAGATTCAAAATTTTACACAATTGCTCTGCCTGAATTCATCGCAAATGGTGGTGATAAATTTCCTAAAATAATTTTTTCAAAATATGGATACGTTGATGCTGATATTCTCAAAGAATATGTTGAGAAATTAGGAGAATTGAAGCTAGATGATTACAGGCCAACTCATTATATTCAAGAAACGAACGTATTAAATCTAAATCAAATGTGAGAGATCTAAATTAAATACTCTCCACTCGATTTTAAAGCTTGATCTTGATCCACTTTAGGAAGATCGATGACAAAAGTTGTATAGGGAGCATTCTCCTTATAATAAAGTTTTCCGTCATGATCTTCAATTATGCCTCTAGATATGGAAAGCCCGAGCCCTGTTCCAACTCCTACTTCTTTGGTCGTAAAGAATGGTTGAAATATTTTTGATCTCACTTCTGGACGAATACCAGGCCCACTATCACTTACCTGAATTAAATATGAGTGATCATTTTCTGAAATATAAATTTTAATAAAAGCACCTAATTGCTTTTCTATGGCCTGGAAAGAATTATTAATCAGATTGAGTAATACTTGAGATATCTCCACCGGTCGACAATTAATTAAGGGATTAGAAGTTGCTACTTCGACCTCAACCTTTACTCCATTATTGTTTAATTTTTCATGGCAGATATCTAAAGTTTCTGAAATTATTTGAGAGAGTGGATAATTGATTTTTTTATCTGAAGAAGACTCCCTTGCAAAACGTCTCATCCCACCTACAATGCGTGAGATTCTCTCAATTGTGATGTCAATTTTACTTAAATATTGTTTCATCGTTTCTAAATTAAGCGCCTGACGATCTGAGTATTTCTTTAATAAATCTACGTATCCCTTAATAATGCTAAGAGGATTGTTGATTTCGTGAGCAATTCCTCCGGCCATCTCCCCTAATGCAGATAATTTTGAAGATTGTGAGATTTTTATTTCAGCAATTTTTCTTTCTGTAATATTTTCAATCATCAAAATGACTCCAGAGATTTCGTTTTGATAATTTCGCCAAGGTTTTATGACCCATTTTAGCCACTTATAAGATCCATTAGAAAATTCAACATAATCCTCTTCACTACTAATTGAATTTCCATCAAGCGCTGAAGAGATTTTATGAATCCAACCATTTTGAGAAAATTCTTGAATTGTTCCCCCTCCCCAATCTTCTGCCCACTTTGAGCTAAATGAAAGCACATTAAGATCTTTATCAATCATAACAACAGGAGTTGGGATTGAAGCAATCATTGATTTAAGCTGTTGCTCGGAAAGTCTCTTTGTTTCTTCTAATTTAACAAAAGGAGTAATGTCGATAATTATTCCAGTGAGGCGACTAGGTGTACCGTCAAAATGTCTCTGAGTAACACATCCTCTGTCTAAGAACCACTTAACATCACCATTCTTTGCAATTAATCTAAATCGACATTCATAGATAGAAGTTTCACCGTTGATATATTTGATCAATTCATTAAAAACTCTCTCCGTATCACTAGGATGAATTAAACTCTTAAATGTCGATAATACAGATGGAAGCTCATTTGGCCTGTAACCTAAATTTTCAAACCAAGTATCATTGTAGAAGCATTGATTCGTCTCCACATCCCATTCCCACTTCGCGGCCTTGGCAGACTGAAGTGCAATATCTAAACTTAGTTTCGCTTGATTTAACTCATCTATTCTTCTTCTCAAATTAAATTCTAAATAATTGATTCTTTCTTTTAATTCGTGCTCATAAATTTGTCTTTTCTGTGTCTCAAATAAGCGCCCAATCATATCAGCACAAGTGGTAAGAAAAATTTGATCTGCAAAATCTAGTGAAATATCCTCATCAAGATATTCTAAATTGAAACATCCAATTGTTTCACCATCTGAAAAGATGGGACAAAGAACCAGAGATCCAATTTTATGTTTTGAAAAATATTTTAAATGCTCATCTTGGATTAAAAATGGATTAGTCGTCTTGGATGAGATAAGTAGTCTCTCTTGTCCTATCTGACTAAAAAGAACCGGGAAATCATTTTTATAGATTGATATTTTGGAAAGCTTAACTCCATTTTGAACAAGCAACTCTTGGTTTAAAACTTCCTTATCAGGAGAAAATAGCCAAACACCAACTCGAAAATAGGAAGTGTATTCTGAAATTTTTAAAACAATATCCAATAATTTTTCATCAAGTTTTTTCTTATGAAAATCAGGATTAACATTCATGAATGAATGAAACTCAAAATATTTTTTTGCCTTTGCTATCACAAGTGCTCCCGATTTATTAATCGGTGCTCTTATACTAAAAAGTTGAAATTAGCTAAACTTAAGAATACCTTAAAATTAGTTTAACCCTGCTCTTCGAAGTAAAGCTCCAACATCAGGCTCTTGACCTCTAAATTTTTTATACAATTCCATGGGATGTTCAGTGCCACCGCGCTCAAGGATATGAATTCTAAACTTATCTGCAACAATTGGGTTAAAAATTCCGTTTGTTTTAAAAAATTCAAACGCATCTGCATCCAAAACTTCGGCCCATTTGTAGGAATAATAACCAGCTGAATAGCCTCCAGCGAATATATGGGAAAAAGAAGTTGAAATACAAGTATTTGGAATTTTTGAAAGAAGCTGTGTTTTCTCGATAGACTTTTGCTCAAACTCCAAAATATCACCAATCGTTAATGGATCTGATAAATGATAATTCATATCTAGATAAGCGAATGAAAGTTGTCTTAATGTTGCAAGAGATTCAAGAAATTTCCCACTTTGATTAATTTTTACAATCAAATCTTCTGGAATTTTTTCTCCCGTTTCAAAATGATTTGCAAAAAGATCAAGACACTCCTTTTCTAAAACCCAGTTCTCCATAATTTGAGAAGGTAACTCTACAAAATCCCAAAAAACGTTTGTCCCTGATAATTCTTTGTACTTACAATTTGAAAGAAGTCCATGAAGGGCATGGCCAAATTCATGAAACAAAGTAAAAACCTCATCCAAAGTTAAAAGGGATGGTTTACTCTTAGTTGGCTTAGTAAAATTACATACAATCATAATGTGAGGACGCTCAATAACTCCCTTGCTAAGCCCTTGATCTCTTAGGCCCGACATCCATGCTCCTCCTCTTTTTGTCGATCGAGGAAAAAAGTCAGTATAGAAAAGTCCAATAAACTCATTCGATTTTTCATCATAAACTTCAAATGTTCTCACGTCTTCGTGATATTTAGGAATATCAAAAACTTCTTTAAAATTTAATTGATATAAAAGCTTTGCAACTTTAAATACACCATCAACAACATTTTCTAATTTAAAATAGGGCCTTAAGATCTCGTCATCGATATCAAGTTCCTTCTTCTTTAATATTTCTGAATAATAAGCTGAATCGTAAGCAGCAAAATCATTTATTCCATCCATCTCTAAAGCGAGATCTTTTAACTTTTTCAAATCTATTTGAGCAAATGGTTTTGATTTTTCTAGAAGATTATCCAAAAAATCTATTACTTTTTTTGGAGACATTGCCATTCTTTCTTCTAAAACAAAATCGGCATGCGTTTTAAATCCTAGTATTTGAGCTCTCTCGTTTCTTAAAACGAGAATTTCTTTTAAATTCTCTCGATTATCAAAATCTGGATTAAGAGTTTTTGAAGCATTGGCCACAAATAATTTTTTTCTTAACTCCCTATTTTTTGCATAAGTCATAAAAGGAAGATAAGAAGGAATCTCCAAACTAAAACACCAGGCTCCCTTTTTTCCTTTTTTTTCGCCCAACTCTGCTGCTGCTTCTTTGACCCCTTGAGGTAAACCATCTAAATCTTTCTCATCATTGATTTCCAAAATATAAGCATTTGTTGCCTTTAACACATTTTGAGAAAATACGAGCGTAAGTTTCGCCATTTTTTCATCAATTTCTCGGATACGTGCTTTCTCTGAATCAGCTAACAAAGCACCATTACGAACAAATGAGCGATAGAGCTTTTCAATTATTGTTAGCTCTTCTTTATTCAAATTTTGATCAAATCTCGATTCATAACATTTTTTAACTTTTTGAAAAATAACTGGATCCAAAGAAATATCATTTCCAAATCGAGTAAGAATTTCTGAAAACTCAGGAGATATTTTTTCCAATTCTTCGGAGCATTCCGCAGAATGAAGATTGAAAAAGACGGAAGAAATATAATCAACTTTTTCAGTAATATCACTTTTCCCAACAACGACGTGTTGAAAATCAAATTGATCATTCAATTTAAATTTCTCTAGCGATTTCTTTGCTTCCTCTACTGCACTTTTTAAAGCAGGCAGGAAATTCTCAACTTTTATTTTATCAAATGGATAAGCTCCATACTTATTTGAAGATTGTTTTAAGAGTACATTTTCCATAGAAACCTCAATTTAAAATCAACTTTTGTTGGTTAAATAATTTTGAAACAAGAGAAATCCACATAAAAAAACAAATAAACATCACAATATTTAAGATGTAGGAGTTTTGAACATAAATCAAGACCAACGCAATCATTGCTTTAGAAAAACGATAAACAAGCATATCAGTTAGGTATTTTGCTCCATACTTTTGATTGATTGAAAGAGGTTGATACAACACTTCTTTCCCTGCACTAAACAAAGAATAATCTGAAGCTTTGAGATAAATGAAAAATAGACTCAGTGGCAATAACCCATTCGGAAACAATAGAACAACAATCATAAAAAAGAAAAAGTACGATAAAGGTATAAAATAATGATAATTTTTTTCTGAAGTTCTCAGCATGACAAAAGGAAGAACTATAAACTGAAGGAAAAAAGTCACCACATTCATATACATGTAAATGTCGCCAAGCTTTGAGGTTCTTTCAGAGGAGTCTTTAATTGTTTGTTCAAAAACTAAATGAAAATTAAAATCAGCTATATTAATTATTACTTGTGATAAAGCAACGATGGCAGCAACAATTCCAATGTATTTTTTAAGATTCAAATCAAAAGAGGCTATCGGAGTTCTTGCCTTGTCTTCAATTGTTCGCGATAAATTTTTAGTTTTTAAAAAAGAGAGCGCTGGAATAAATGTAAATATTATTCCCATCCACATTACTGAATTTGTTCCAAACCTTTCTGCTAAAAAACGAGTGAGTAATCCGGCGAGAATTCCACCTATACTTCCTACTCCACCAACCAGTCCAATAAGTGCTTTAAAATCACTTCCTTTAAAATAATTATTGGCATACCCCAAAATGAGATGAACTTGCAGAACAATGTAAATTTCCTTCCAGATGAATGGAAGGAAGGTAAAAAATTTCACCCCAAGAAAAAAACCTAAATTACCCACGACAAAAATAATGACGCTTAAAAATGACTTAATAAAAAAAACTCTTTGCACAGAGTATCTAGCTTGAAGGGCATTACTGATATAAACAGCAATACTTAAAAAAATAACTCCCCAAAGCCATGCCGTAGGAGTCGACTTTGCTCCATACGCTTCAAAAAAAAGGGTTGTACTTGACGCCCTTATTAAAGGGTAATTAAACAACACACAAAAGTAAGAAAAGAGGATGAAGAGAAGATTTTTCTTAGCATCCTGATCTAAAGAAGAAACTGATGATAAGAATTTCATTTGGATTTTAAGTAGGAGTCACCCTTTTGAATTTCTTCAAAATCATGTTGATGAGCAAATTGAGAGAAATCAAAAGTCGTCGAAAATTTTAGACTTTGATAATTTTCACTACAAAGATTTTTCATAAAATTAAAAAATTTTTCCCGAGTCTCATGACTCATTAAATGCTCCATCAGGCAAGAATCCTTATGGGCAATATCTTCATTAACACCAATAATGTCTCTTAAAAAATAGTACAGAAGTGTTCGAGAAGATAAAATTCCATGAACTGCTTCATGACCAGAAGGAGATAGAGATAAAAATTTACTTTCGTCCTCTAAAACCAAGCGTCTTTTTTTAAGATTTGTAAGGGCAGTTGATACCGATCCCTTAGTAAGACTCATTTCAGTGGCAATATCAGTTACCCGAGCATAACCCTTGGTCTCTTTTAATTTATGAATGGCCAACAAATAATGGACCATCGAATGAGTTAAATCACTATCATGATTATGATGAAGAATTTCTTTTTTTTCTGACATGATATAAAGGTATATTCCTCTAAGTAAGACCGTCAAACGATAAAATTTTTTGTCTCATATTGGATCCATTTTTTTTACAAATATTTAGTATCCCGCTAATTTTACTCAGTTTAAAGCACTTCCCCTTTTAAAGTTTCCTTGGTTGTTTTCAATCCCATGATAAAATAGAGCATAATCCTTAAAGGTGAAACATGTCTAAATTTTTAACACTCATTATTTCCTTTTGCTTTATCTCCATGCCATTTAATGCCGCCCTTGCTCAAGGCGCGAATAATCCCCCCGAGACTGTTGAGGATGTTTCCGGTAACCCAACTAATCTTACTGATCAACAAATGTTTGATGCTCAAAACTTCAATCACACAGGAAAAAAAGACAGATTAATTCAAGAAAACTGTAAAAAATATGAAGGCCAAGATAAGGGCATGATATGGGATTCTAAGGCTGCTTTAGAAAGTTGTGATCTAAGTAAAATTGAATCTGATGGACTTTGGGGCGTACTAGAACAACACATGGGTAAAGCCTACGTTATGATTTTCGGAGGCATGTCCATCGTCGGTGGAGGCGGACTACCAACAACAACTGTGGGCAATACCGTTGTTGACGGCAAAACAGTCGACAATAAGGTCACAGATGTATGTATGATAACTGCAATGGGCTGGGAAATGGTTGCCATGCTCATGCAAAATCAACTTAATCAAAATACCGAGCAGGCAACATCAACAATAAAAGATGAGCAGGTACGTGCTCTTGTTGCAGTAAAAAAAGCACATGAGGATCGAGCGTTAACAGCTAAGATTCAAAGCGGAGTTTATGGTGTCGTATCCCTTTGTTATGTTGGTTATGGAATTGCAGGCGGGGTGTCTGGTAATTTTGATCCAATGATTTTGGCCAAAGGTGGAGCAGCTGTTCTACTTACGGGTTTATATCTCAATAAAGCAACAAAACACGACGCTGCAGCAAGGGCTGTTCAGCTTATCATTGATTCACTTCCTCCTACAGGAGATTGCAATCCTTACACTGATACAGGTTGCTTTTGCAAAGAAGAATCTTCACAACAACTTTTTGCAAATGAGTATCAACAAGTATGCGTAAGAAAACTCCCTTTGAATGCGCCACCTGAAAGTCTAGGGTGCGGAGTCCAGGTAAATAATCAAATTTCTTTTGATAAAGAATGTAAATGCAAACAAACAAATTCATGCTTTAACCCTCAGATCAAAACTTTTGATCCTAAGTTTAAAATTGCCAATAATGTTATTGGGCTTGCAAATCAAGGATCAGATTTATTAGGATCCAGTGAATTCCAACCGGCGAAGTTATCAAGTTTTTCTACTGATGCTTCAGCTTTTGCATCGAAAACTTTGAAAACGATGAAACGAAAAACTCTCAACCCTAAATTAAATCAAAATCAAATTGCTGCGGCAACTGATCTAGCTAGAGTTTTACCTCCTGATATAGCGGCTACCATAGCTACAAATCCAAATGGTAATTCTCCTGTAGGGCTAGGATCAGGTGGAGGACCATCCGGAAATCTAAGCAATAAATTAAGTCCAGATATCAAGAAAAAACTGGCAGATGCTATTAAGGTTAATTACTCAAGCGGTGGAAGTGGATTTGAAAAAAATTCTGATTCAGGTTCGGAACCTCAATTTCAACTTCCTTCTTTTGGTAAAAAATCTGATGCTGGAAATAGTGAGGTTGTGACATTTGCTGAAAAAGCAATTAACAACGCTGATGTTAATAATTCAAAAGAGACTCCTATATTTGATATTATCTCTAATCGATATAGAAGATCTGGATGGAATAGAGTTGAAAGTGCAGAAATGAAAGAAGCCCCTGCTCAACAATAAGGTCTTACTGCCCTAAATCGTTGAACTGATCAATCCGAGCTTGATGTCTTCCTCCTTCAAAAGAAGTTAAGAGAAAGGTATCGACCATTTTTTTTAATAATTCAGGAGATGATTTTCTTCCTGACAAACAAAGGACATTGGCGTTGTTATGAAGTCTTGCCATCTTTGCATCATCTTCGTCACGGCACAAAGCTGCTCGAATTCCCTTAAACCTATTGGCAACCATGCTGACTCCAATCCCTGATCCGCAAAGAAGAATGCCAAGAGAATCGTTTTTTAAAACTTCTTCTACTAATTTTTTTGCCCAAATTGGATAATGGGTGGACTCTAACGAATCTGTTCCAAGATCAATAACCTCATGATTACCTTTGAGATAATCCCTTAGAAATTTTTTTTCATTAAAGGCAGCATGATCAGAGGCAATAAAAATTTTCATTCCACTATCCTAAAAATAAAAAGGCCCTCATACGAGGGCCTAAGAATTAATATCTGTAATATTCTGGCTTGAATGGTCCAGTCGCTGCAATCCCCAAATATTCTGACTGAGCAGGTGTAAGAACATCAAGCTCAACGCCAATTTTTTTAAGATGAAGACGAGCAACTTTTTCATCTAAATGCTTTGGAAGCATATAAACTTTCTTTTCATATTTAGATGTGTGATTCCAAAGTTCAATCTGAGCAAGTACTTGGTTTGTAAATGAGTTACTCATCACAAAGCTTGGGTGTCCTGTCGCACATCCAAGGTTCACAAGTCTTCCCTCAGCAAGAACGATGACTTGCTTATTTTCAATTGTATAAAGATCAACCTGAGGCTTAATGGTATCTTTAGTGTGGCCATAATTTTTATTCAACCAGGCCATATCAATTTCAATATCAAAGTGACCAATGTTACAAACAATAGTTTTGTCTTTCATCGCTCTGAAATGCTTTTCAACCACGATATCCTTACAACCAGTCGTTGTGACAACAATGTCAGCTTCTTTAACAGCATCATCCATTTTCTTAACTTCGTAACCTTCCATAGCTGCTTGAAGAGCACAGATTGGATCAATTTCAGTCACAATAACTCTTGCTCCAGCACCTTTAAGTGAATCAGCCGAACCTTTACCGACATCACCGAATCCAGCGACCACAGCAACTTTACCAGCAATCATCACATCAGTTGCTCTTCTGATAGCATCCACACAAGATTCACGACAGCCATATTTGTTATCAAATTTTGATTTTGTCACTGAATCATTGACGTTAATACATGGAACAGGAAGTTTTCCAAGTTTTTCTAATTCGTAAAGTCTATGTACCCCAGTAGTCGTTTCTTCTGAAATTCCTTTAATACCTTTATAAAGTTCTGGGTATTTCTTAAGGATAAGCTCAGTGAGGTCCCCTCCATCATCAAGGATCATGTTTAGTGGCTCTTGTTTTTCACCAAAAAATACAGTCTGCTCAATACACCACCAGAACTCCTCTTCCGTCATCCCTTTCCAAGCATAGACTGGAATACCAGCTGCTGCGATAGCTGCGGCTGCGTGATCTTGGGTAGAGAAAATATTACATGACGACCAAGTGACATCTGCCCCAAGCTCGACCAAAGTTTCAATAAGAACAGCCGTTTGGATCGTCATATGGAGACAGCCAGCAATTCTCGCCCCTTTTAAAGGCTTTGATTTCCCGTACTCCTCTCTAAGCGCCATTAATCCTGGCATCTCTGCTTCGGCGAGCTTAATTTCCTTTCTCCCCCAATCTGCAAGAGTGATATCTTTTACTTTATACTTAGGCTTTGTAGAATTCCCGTAGGTACCCTGTGAAAAAGTTGCCTTCATGTAAAAATCCTTTCCCAGCTTTGTCTGGCTTTGGTAAATGGTTATTTCAAAACTTGCGAATAAACTACCATTGTTTCTAGGCCTCCTCAAGGGAAAGCAAAGAAAATCAAGGTTTTGTAGAGGACAACTTATGCATAAGTACCGTTTAGAATTTTTTGCCTCATGCCCCCCTGGTCTCGAGGAACTACTCTTAAAAGAAATCACCGATTTAGGAGTTCAAACTGCAACCCTCGCTCGAGGTGGAGTTCAGTTTGAAGCTTTTAATGAATTGGCCCTAAAAGTCATTCTCTACTCTCGCTTTGCCAGCAGAGTTTATAAATATCTTTATTCTTTTGAAATTTATAACGAGAAAGAATATTACCTCGAAGCAACAGATATTAAGTGGAAAAGCCTCATGGACGTGAATCAAACCTTTAGGCTCATGACCATCTTTGGAGATCTTCCATTCACTCGAGAAGAATTTAGAAACTCGCAATTTGCGAATTTAAAACTTAAAGATGCCATTGTTGATTATTTTAGACACTTTGATGGTGAAAGACCGAGTGTTGAAAAAGATTATCCAGAAGTTGTTTTTCTTGCCAAAATTGATCGAGGCACTGAAAAACCATACAAAGCAACCATCATGCTAGATCTTTGTGGAACACCACTTAATCAACGCGGATACCGAATTTCATTAACAGAAGCTCCACTTAAAGAGAACCTAGCTGCTGCCATAATCAAAATGGTGAATTGGGACTCCCAGTCTGAGAATTTTCTGGACGCCATGAGTGGAACTGGAACATTCGCCATTGAGGCGGCTTTGATTGCTGGAGATATTCCTCCAAGTTACCTTAAGGTAGAGAGAATTTTAAAAAATCCAAAAGCAAGAATGTGGACTTTTCAAAACTATCCTTGGCTCAATAAAGATGAGTATCTAAAAGAAAACTTTCAAAAGCTTCTCGAAGAAATTAACCAAAAAGCACAACAAGGAATTGAAAAGCTGAGTAAATCTTCAGTTAAATTTTTGGCCAATGATGTGTTTCATCCGGCACTTCTTGCGACTCAAGAAAATATTAAAAAAGCACGACTTGATAAAATCATTAAGACAAGCTGCAAAGATGCGTTGGAAATTAAACCTGAAAGTAATAAAACTCTTTTTCTTGCCAATCCTCCTTATGGAGAAAGACTTGAGCATGGAGAAGATGAGAAATTAAAAAATCTCTACAAATCCCTTGGAGATCACTGGAAGCAAAACTTTAAAGGACATCGAGCGGCCATTCTTACTGGTAATATTCCGCTACTAAAATCTGTAGGACTTAAAACGTCTAAAAAGCACATTCTGATGAATGGTGATATTGAATGCCGGCTAGCAGAGTATGCTTTATATTAATTTATTTAAGTTTATCTTCTAATTTTATCGCCAAGGTTGGGCTAGCAAACTTGAGAAGAGCTGTTTTGTTAACCACCTTGTCGAAATGTTTATCTGACTTACTAAAAAAATAAGTCGAAACATCCTGATCTTTTAAAAAGATTGTATGGCCTTTGGTATCAAACTTTCTCAAGATAAATTCAGAATCTAAAAATAAGATATCTCTGATTGTAAAATTTTTGGAGATATACATGATGATGCAATAATCTGAAAGTTCTGCTAGAGACTTTTTGATTTTTACACCTTTAGGAGACGTCATATCATGCCAGTGGACTTTGACCTCAACTGTGCTCCCATTCTCCGTCTTAAAATCAAATCCTCTCTGAGAAGATGACTTAATCTGATGAAGGCCAAAAATAATTTTTGAGTACCACTCACCTAGCTGGATTGGAAGATTCTTTCCATTCATCAAAACTTTATGATCTTTTAAGATTTGAAATGTTTGATGAACGACTTCAACAGTATCAAAAATCGCTTTCTGGTCTGGAAGGTGAAGAATGCCAATGTTCTTCATGAGCTTGCTAGATAATCTTCGATTAAACTGACCGTTATACCATTGATCAAATTCGTTTAACTCAAGAAAATCATAAGAACTAAAGACAAATCCCTCTGCTTTTAACTGATCAATGTTTTTTATTTCTGGAAGCTCTTTCAAAATATAGTTAAAGGGAACATAGAGCGAATCACTCTCTCCCCTAACAAAGACTGAGTCTTTGTCATAATCTGAGCTTCCATGAGTTGTCTCCGAAAACTTTCGGGCCAACTCATAGACTTTATCTTTTAACACTGTAGAAACCTTTTAATTTTAAATTAATTCATCTTAACATGAATCAATTTAAATCTCCAGCGTCGTCACATCATGAGAAAAATCAACCATCGTCTTGGACATCGAAAGATTATGAACAAGATAATGAGCGCAATAAACTTTAAAGTCAGTTATTTTCGACTCATAATATTTTCGATCATCCCCAGAAGAGTGCTCAAGTTTTTTAACTGAAAGCATCGCAGAATCAAGCAATCTCCACGCAACAACAATCTGCGAAATATAATTGAGAAAATCAGTGCAATTTTGAAGAATCAAATTAAATTGATTATTTTTTGCATATTGTGTTACTTGCTGCATAACCTGCTGAGCATTATTTAAAACTTTTAGGAATGTATCTTTCTCAGATTTAAATAAGTTTTCATCCAAAGCCTGTACGGAAGAGATAATTTCTTGAGTTAAAGAAGATAGGGCCTTTCCACCATCCTTGAGAATTTTTCTCATCACAAAATCGATCGCTTGAATTCCATTCGTTCCTTCGTAAATAGTGGCGATTTTTATATCCCTAACAAACTGCTCTATCCCATACTCAGTACAATATCCATATCCTCCATGAGCTTGTAGAGCATCAACAGCTACCTGAAATCCCTGTTCTGTACAATAGGCCTTACAGATTGGAGTCATAAGCCCGATATACCCCTCATACTTATGATCAACCTGGGCCTTATTAAATAAATCACCCGTATAAAGACAAAGAGCTCGCAGTCCTCTCGTCATCGCTCTCATGCGAAGTAAGTTTCTTCGCACATCTGGATGATGATAGATTTCTTTTCCAAATTGAATTCTTTCTTTGGTGTATTTTTTGGCCATCTCGTAAGCTAGATTTGCTTGCCCCTCACCTTGAAGAGCACAATAAAGTCTTGCCTCATTCATCATGATGAACATCGTCGCCATTCCATCAAATTCCTCGCCAATCAGCCACCCTTCAGTGACTCCATTTTGACCAAATTGAAGTTCACAAGTAGCCGAAGCATGAATTCCCATTTTATGTTCAATCTTCGAGCAAACCACATTGTTTGCTTCACCGACTTTTCCATCCGAATCTAGTTTAAATCTTGGAACAACAAATAATGAAATCCCCTTCGTTCCCTCTTGCCCACCAGGTGTTCTCGCTAACACAAGATGAATATTATTTTCATAAAGATCAGACTCACCAG